>ERZ1643250.63-NODE-63-length-144394-cov-72.876797_pt1 | contig 144394 bp, 120 predicted proteins | sample MGYA00579262_ERZ1643250 | MGnify/ENA primary metagenome ERZ1643250 (study PRJEB29033, sample SAMEA4952265) | chicken gut metagenome | biome: Broiler Chicken; feature: Gastrointestinal Tract; material: Caecum | place: Ireland | collected 2018 | study: Broiler... | reverse complement strand
TCTCACGACAGCATGACAGAGCGAGATCATGACAGCCCAGGAGAGCATTAACAATTTGCGACCGTTCACATTAACAGTTGTTTTTAATATCTTTGAGAATATTTTATTAAAACGCTTTTATCAAAAACAGGATTGAGGTATAATGACTGTGAGTATAGACGGTCCGGATTTGCTTAATGCAAACGAAAAATTCCGCTTGAGCAGTGCGTCTATTTTTGTCTGCTAAACGTGAATCAAGCCGCAAGAGAGAGGACAATCACATAAGAAAATATGAACAAAGTGTGAACATGCCAAAAAACTTTCAGAAAACGGTTATTATCAGAATGTTCAGACAAATACCTGCAAAAACAGGGCTGGAAAGCCAGTGTTTATGCGGAGTTTTAGAAGGTACCGTAGAAATGGAAAAAGCCCGTTTAGGGCGTTGACACAACTACTGCTGTTGGTAACTGAATTTTGATTGCTCTGTAGAAATGGAAAAAGCCCGTTTAGGGCGTTGACACGCAACCACAAAGCCATTCTCGTTGAATGTCGATCAAGGTAGAAATGGAAAAAGCCCGTTTAGGGCGTTGACACCCCACTCAACGAGTTCGTCGATTGTCAATCTTTTGTGTAGAAATGGAAAAAGCCCGTTTAGGGCGTTGACACAGATATTCAAAATCAATCTTTGCGGTAGCGCCTGCCTCGTAGAAATGGAAAAAGCCCGTTTAGGGCGTTGACACCATAGTTGTAGTATTTGTTCAAGTAGTTTTCAAGTTTGTAGAAATGGAAAAAGCCCGTTTAGGGCGTTGACACCTTATTATTTAATTGTCAATTACAATTTCAGAAATATGTAGAAATGGAAAAAGCCCGTTTAGGGCGTTGACACCCAAGACTGTTTTTCTCTTCATAATAGTTACCTCCTGTAGAAATGGAAAAAGCCCGTTTAGGGCGTTGACACATGATGGAGATTCTTTCAACAACCGTTCCATCTCATCAGTAGAAATGGAAAAAGCCCGTTTAGGGCGTCGACACCATCTTCGTAACAGACCTTCGTTCTATTTAAACCTATGTAAAAATGAAAGAACCGACAAGTTTCCTAGTGTCTTTTCTATTAACGCTAATGAAGTTTATTATTATTAAACAGGCAGCTGCACTATGACGTTTATTATGTAATCGATTTACTAGTACAGTGAATAATAAATAGCCAGCTATAACGCCAGCATACTAACGCGGCCATAATTCAACTAATGCTGTCCGCAAAATATATCCACAAGCGAGGTCCCCTTATGTTCCGTGTCCTTCCTGATAATTTTTTCATTCCTCTTTCTTCCCCTAATAAAACTGTATATTGGGATTGTATCTGCAAGCTGTTTTCCGTTATGGAACACCAGCTTTCTTTTGGTGTGGAAAGAGACGTACTGGCAGACGAGCTGGAGTATTATTTTGACCAGACTGGGGCTGCGGAAGTGGTAGAAGAAGATTTTGCCGGATCGGACAGCAGGGGAAAAGCAAACGGTATTTTAAGACGGCTGGAATATTATGGCTGGATCGAGGTTGAGACGGATAAAAGCTATGTCCAGAGAGTAAACTTTAAAGACTATGCAGTACGGCTGATGAAAACCCTACTTGAGATTGAAGAGGGCAGGCAGATGGAATATCAGGGGTATATTTATACCATATACAGTCTGGTAAGAGGCGGATGGGAGAACCCGGGTGTGGTGCTTTTGCAGATCCTGGAAAATACGGATTTTCTCATTACAGGACTTAAGAACCTGAATTCCAGTATTAAGCGTTATATTGATGAACTGACCAGATACAGCAATGTAGCGGAGATCATGGACGCTTTATTTAATGATTATATTGCCAATGTTGTAGACAAGGCCTATCATCGGCTTCTGACTTCTGATAATGTGTCCAAGTTTCGTCCGGAGATCATTGAGCGGCTGGAGAGTAAAAGCAGGAGTAAAGCGTACATTGAAAAGGCTGCGGCGGAACTGGCTGATCTTCAGGAGACAGATATAGATACTGCCAGGGAAAATGTTTACAGATATCTCCATGAGATTATAGAGGCGTTTCGGAATATGGATGAAATCCTCAATGAGATCAACCAGAAAAATACACAATATCTAAAGGCAGCTATTAACCGGGCAAAGTTCCGACTGGCGGGGCATGAGGACGTTCGGGGACAGATAAAGGAAATCCTTATAGGGATCAATGAGAGGATAAATCAGGAACAGCTGGAGCTGGGAGGGATTTATGAACTGGAATTTCTGGAGGGACTGATCCATATTTACAGCAGCGGCGTTCTGGATGGAAGCTCTCTTTATTCTCCTGTAGAAGGGAAAAAAGAATTTACACCCCGGGAGATCCGGGACTGGGAGCCGAATCTGACTTTGCGTCAGGAGAAGCTGCGGAAGCTGACGGAAAAAATGGAGAGGGTTTTAAGCGTGGAGAAAATTGAGAAGTATGTGGATAACTGCCTGGGAAACAGGAAGGAAATGCGGGCGGTCCAGTTTCCTCTCAGAGATACAGAGGACTTTATAAAAATTATTTACATACGGCTGTATGGGCAGAGAAAAAATATGAAGTACGGGGTTGAGCCTCTGGAAGAAAAAGAGGTCAATGGATACCGGTTTAAGGATTTCCGGATTTGGAGGAAATAGAAGTGGAATTATTGGAGAAAATGCTGCAAAGAGACAGGGATGAGTTTAAGAGGATCTGTAATAAGCTTCTTAGTCATTGCTTTTTGTGTAAGGCTAACGAGTCAGGAAGGGCAGATTATTATTTTGTGCTAAAGTATAAAAAGGAGTTTCAGGAATATCTGTCAGTTCTGGGATATCGGCTGGAAATTAATGAGGATGACGGTGTTATACAGCTTACCAATCCCCAGAATTATAACCGGGTAAACCTAAAGCTGATAGAATCGGTGATCCTGCTGATCTTACGTGTCCTTTATGATGAGAAGAAACGGGAACTTTCTATCAGTGATGAGGTGATTGTAAACCTGGGGGATATTCAGGAAAAATTTTTAAGTCTTCAGATACGGGACAAGATGATCGACAAGACTACCATGCGGAATACTCTTTCGCTCTTCCGCAGATTTCAGATTATAGAACTGCTGGACAGAGATCTGGGAAATGAGGAGTCCCGGATCATTATTTATAATTCGATCATAATGGCAGTGCGGATTGAAGACATTAAACAGGCTTATGAGAAGCTGGAACTGTACAGGAAGGGGAAAGGGTCTGATGAAAAAACTGAAACGGATGAAGCTGATCAACTGGCATCGCTTTGAAAACTGTGTGATTGATTTTGGAGAAACTACGCTTCTTTCCGGAGAAAATGGAGCAGGAAAAACCACGATCCTGGACGCGATACAGTTTGTTGTGATCTGCTCTGCCAACTTTTTCAATAAGGCGGCTCATGACAATGGAAAAAGATCCCTTTCAGGATATGTCCGCTGTAAGACCGGGCGGGAGAATAAGCCTTATGAGAGAACCGGAGAAATCAGCGCCCATGTTGCTCTGGAGTTCTATGAAGAGAGCAGGGACAGGTACTTTATCGTAGGGGCCGTGATCGATTCCGCTACGGAAGGACAAGAAACGGCAGTCAGGTACCTGATGGATAACTGCAGGCTTTCTGAAGAGATGTTTTTTAAAGGGAAGACGCCCAGATCTATCTCGGAATTCCGCAGTTTTAACAGTAAGGGGATCCGGCAGTGGTGTAAGACTCAGACCGAGGCCAGGAAGATGATCAAGGCCAGGCTGGGACGGATCGAGGACAAGTTTTTCAGCCTGATTCCCAAAGCAATGGCTTTTAAACCTATTGATGATATTAAAGAGTTTGTGTATACCTATGTACTGGATGCTAAGGAAGTAAACATAGATCTGCTTAGGGAGAATGTCCGCAGCTATCAGGATCTGGAAAGAACGCTGGAATCTGTAAAGAGGCGAATGGAGAAGCTGGAACAGATCGAAGGCTTTTATGAAGAGGCTCAGGACTGTGTAAAAAGAGATGGGATGTACGAATTTTTTCTGTCTCAGGCAGAAGTAGACCTGATAAAAGAAAGGATACAAAGGCTGGAAGAGGAGATACAGGCAGAAGAATACAGAAAAAAACAGCTGACCAGCCAGTTGGAAGAGACGGAAAAGGAACGGGCGCAGAAACAGGAAATCGAGACAAATCTTCGGGTAGAATTAAGACAGAATCAGGATTTTATTGCCTTAGAAGAACAGAAAAAAGAGCTGGAGCGTTTTCTGGAGGAAGAAAAAAACTGCCTGGAAGAGAAGCGGATACTGAAAAAAAGTATAAAAAAGAGTCTGGACCAGATGGATAAGCTGCTGGAAATAAAGGATGTGGATCCCTGCGTCAGAGAATGCCGGAAGAGACTTGAGAGTATAGAGGAAATCCAAAATGTTCCAGAGGCCAGGGCGCTGCTGGATCAGGTGATCCAGTATAAGAACCAGATGTACGGAAAAGTTCAGAGAAAGCTGGCAGAGGTACAGATCCGGCTGAGGGAAAGGCAGACAGAAAGGGAGCAGCTGGAAGGAGAAATCCAGCGGCTGAAGAGAAAGAAGCTGTCTTATCCGGAGGCAGTGGAGCGGCTGACAGAGGCAGTCCGGGAAGAATTTCAGCGACTGGGAAGAAAGGCAGAACCTCATGTACTTTGCGAAGTGCTGGAAATTGCAGATGAAAGCTGGAGAAATGCAGTGGAAGGATATCTGAATACTCAGCGTTTTTATATTCTGGTGGAACCGGAAAATTTTGACATTGCCCTGGGGATTTACGACAGACTGCGAAGAGAGAAAAAAGCATACGGAGCAGGCCTTATTAATACCCAGCATATGGAGGATTTTGATGAAGCGCCGGAAGGGACTCTTGCCCAGACGGTTACGTCGAAGAATAAGTATGCCAGACGCTATATCAATATGGTGCTGGGGAAAGTGAAAATGTGCCAGCGATACGAGGATCTGAAGAAATATTCCACCTCGATCACACGGGAATGCATGAGATACCAGAATAAGGTAGCCAGCGCCATTAAGCCGGAAATTTTTCGTGTGCCTTTTATTGGGAAAAATGCTTTTAAGGTGCAGCTGGAACAGGCGGAAAAGAAAAGGGAAGTCCTGAATGAAGAGCTTGAAATGCTTCATGAGAAGATAAAAAACCTGGAATTTGCAGCAGATCCTCTTTTAACCGGGGAAGATGTGGATGTAAAATACCGGCTGGAGATTTTGACCAGACTTTCTCAGGTAAAGGCGCTGATCCAAAAATGCAGGGAAAATATTAAGACCCTTGAAAAGAATTCTACGTTAATTGAAAAGCAGATTCAGCTGGAGGTTTTGGAAAAGATTAGAACAGAGATTGAAAAGAAAGCAGGAGACCTGAACCGACAGATTGGAATCGCAGAGCAAAAGATAGAGAATAGAAAGGAACAGCTTCAGGCAGGGATACAGGAAAAACTTAAGTTCCAGGCCCATACTGCGGACCTTACGCAAAAGGCCGGTGATAAGGCGCTGAACTGGAAAAAGGAATATGAAAAACAGACTTCCCAAAAGACTTTCCAGCAGTTTAAAGAGAATTATGAAAAACAAAGAAAATCTAACTGGACCCGGAAAGAGAATTCGGAAGCTTTTATGACAGAGCAGATGGTTCAGTATAAATCAGAATATAATTTTGGGGCTCCGGCTTCCATGAAAGGCTATCCGGAGTTCGCCGCAGTTTATGACCGTCTCCGTACCTCAGAACTGCTGGATTACGAAGAGAAAGTGGAAGCTGCGAAACAGGCAGCAGAGGAAGAATTCCGGGAACAGTTCCTGGCAAAGCTTCAGGAAAATATGAAACAGGCCCAGGGAGAGTTTAAGGAATTGAACAGAGCTCTGAAGGATATTGCCTTCAGCAGCGAACAGTATGAATTTCTGTATATGCCCAGCAAAAAATACCGGAGTTATTATGAGATGCTGATGGATGACTTTAATGTGGTCCAGGGAGAATCTATCTTCAGCGGTATTTTCCATGAAAATCACAGAGAAGTCATCGATGAGCTTTTTGAGCGTCTGGCTATACAGAACGATAATAATTCCAAGACTTTAGATGAATTTACAGACTATAGGACTTACATGGATTATGATATTAAGATCATCCACAGTGATGGAAGCTATTCTTATTATTCTAAGGTATGCGAAGAAAAGAGCGGAGGAGAGACCCAGACTCCTTTCTATGTAACTGTGGCAGCTTCTTTTGTACAGCTTTACAGTAACAACATCGGCGGAGAAGCTGCAGGTCTGGTTATGTTTGACGAAGCTTTTAACAATATGGATGATGAGCGGATCGGCGGTGTTCTGGAGTTCTTAAAACGCCTGCCCCTGCAGATCCTGATTGCAGCCCCTCCGGATAAAATACAGTATATCGGTCCTCAGATGGAAGAAACCCTTTTGATCATGACCGATGAGAGAGTAAGCTATGTGGAGGAATACTATAATGGCAGGGTATGACATACAGATTTTAAAAGGACTGCTGGATTCCTATGAGAGGAGCCTTTTATCACAGGGCAAAAATAAGGTAACTGTCCATATTTCCTTTCCTTTTACCCGGAAGAACCTGCCGGAATACTTTAATGAAAGTTCATTAGCATATGAAAAAATCCATAGTTCTGTGAGGGTTCTGGAAGAGCAGGAACTGGTGACGGCTGTCTGGAAAAATGGAAAGGAAGGCCACATTATTGAAAAAGTGCTGCTAAATGATAAAAATGTGGCAGAGGCCTATGCCTATTTGAATCGAAAACCTCGGAGGGAATATGTCAGAGAGAATTTGGAACTGCTGGAGGAAGCAAAAGAGAGATATCAGACGCCTATACTACAGGGATTCCTTGCTTATCTCCAGGAACGGCTGATAGAAGGAAAATCTGTGAAAGAGTTTATAGACATTGAAAAGCCTGATAAAACTCGAAAAATTCTAAAAGCTGTGGGCGAACTGGAGAACAATCGTGAAGACTGCTATATACGGGAATTTTCCATCCGCCACTTTGGAAATTCAAAGACTCTAAAGTCTATGCTGGGAGTTGTGAGAAAGATCCTGCAGCGATTCGGGGAAGGATTTGAGGACATGGACGATTGTGGGATCCTGGCGGAATATTCCGTATACCATACTCCTGACTATGTGTATATCAAAGGTATGGGAGAACTTATCTTTGGGGAAGACTTAAGTACAGTGGTAAACCTGACCTGGCTGAAACAGGGAATTGGACTGTCCGGGGAAGATATAGGAAGGGTAAGAATTTTGGAAAACTCTAAGATAAAGAAGATCCTCACCATAGAAAATCTGACCACTTTCTTCAGATGGAAGGAAAAGGACAGCCTGATGATCTATCTGGGCGGTTATCATAATTCTGTAAGAAGAAAACTTCTGGAACTTTTGCATCAGAGTTTTCCAGAGGCGGAATATCTCCACTTCGGAGATATTGATGTAGGGGGATTTGAGATCTACAGGGACCTTTGCAGAAAAACAGGGATTCCCTTTAAAACTTACCATATGGGTATTGAAGAATTGGAAAAATATAAAAGCTGTACCCAGAAACTGACAGAAGGTGACTGCAAGCGGCTGGAAGTGCTGATTAGGAAAATGGAAAGTGAAGGTGGAGATACCAGGGTGCTTCAGTATATGAAAGAGAAGGGAAGGAAGCTGGAACAGGAAGGGATAGAACAGACATAATATAATGTGGATGTATACTGCCCGTGAGACGTAATTAATAATTGTGAAGGTTATCCGTCAAGAACTGACTTATCGGGATGCTGAAGAAAGTATGTACAGAACACGACCTTACAATTGTGGAAGCAGATGTTATCAGTTTTTTGCAGAATAACCCGGAAAAAGATACAGCCGCCGACATTGTGGAACTTCGGAGACTTTCCAAGGGAGCCGTATCAAAAGCAGTAGAATCTTTGATACAGAAATCTCTTCTGGAACGGATTCCGGATACAGAAGACAGAAGAAAGATCCATCTGAAACTGAAACCCCAGGTGGGACCGGTTGCAGAGAGCATTGATGAAGTAAGAACCGAATTTATAAATACGGTACTGGAAGGATTTACAAAAGAGGAGCTGAAAGTGTATGCGGGTTTCAGAGACAGGCTGTTCGACAATATAAAGAAGGCAATGGAAGGAAGCGATAAGATATGAAACAAACAAAAAAGAATCAGACAGAATTGGAGAAAAAAGCTAACAGCAGCCCGGGCGGTGTTAATGAAGACAAGGAGTTTCTGCGGACAGAACCGCTTGGAAAGCTGCTTTTAAGACTGGCGCTGCCCACAGTAGCGGCACAGCTCATCAACATGCTGTACAACATTGTTGACAGGATTTACATCGGCCATATTCCCAATATAGGAGCTACGGCTCTGACGGGCGTAGGCGTTTGTATGCCATTGATCATGATTGTTTCTGCATTTGCAGCCCTGGTGGGATACGGCGGAGCGCCCAGAGCCTCTATTTTTATGGGAAAACGGGATAAGGAATCCGCAGAAAAAACCCTGGGAAACTGCTTTATGCTGCAAATCCTTATTTCTGTTGTACTTACTGTGATACTGCTGATATGGAACAGAGATTTCCTAATGGCCTTTGGCGCCAGTGAGAATACCATAGAATACGGCGTTAATTATATGAACATCTACGCTCTGGGAACCATATTTGTGGAGATTACCCTGGGAATGAATGCCTTTATTACTGCTCAGGGCTTTGCAAAAACAGGAATGCTTTCCGTTCTCATCGGTGCAGTTTCCAACATTATCCTGGATCCGATTTTTATCTTTGGTTTCAACATGGATGTGCGGGGCGCAGCTCTTGCTACGATCATTTCCCAGGCCCTTTCCTGTATCTGGGTGGTCAGCTTCCTGTGCGGGAAAAAGACCTTTCTGAGAATCCGGAGAAAAAATCTCAGGCTTGTTCCAAAGATCATTATGCCTTGTCTGGCCCTGGGAGTTGCAACTTTTATTATGCAGGCCAGCGAGAGTGTGATCTCTGTATGCTTTAACAGCTCGCTCCAGAAATATGGAGGAGATATTGCAGTAGGAGCTATGACCATCCTTACAAGTGTTATGCAGTTTGCCATGCTTCCTCTTCAGGGACTTGGACAGGGGGCTCAGCCCATCATCAGTTACAGTTATGGCGCGGGAGATTCGGGAAGAGTCCGGGCAGCATTTAAGCTTTTGCTTAAAGTCAGTCTGGGATATTCAATTCTGCTGTGGATTCTGGTCATGCTGCTCCCGGGAGGATTCGCAGCTATGTTTACATCGGATCCCCAGCTGATGGAATACACCAGGACGGCCCTTCGTATTTATATGGGAGCTATGTTCCTGTTCGGAATACAGATGGCCTGTCAGATGACATTTAATGCACTTGGAAAAGCAAAGGAATCTATTGTTGTAGCTGTAATGAGAAAGTTTGTACTGTTGATCCCTCTGATCTATATCATGCCTCAGATCATGAAATCCAACCAGGCTATGGCGGTTTATATGGCAGAGCCTATGGCAGACTTTCTGGCAGTAACATTTACAGCAGTTCTGTTTGCTGTCCAGTTTAAGAAAATCCTGAAAGGCATAGGCAAAACACAAGGCCGCAGATTACAGACAGAAAAGTAAAAGACGGAAATGCAGGAAAAGGAAAGGACTCCTAACCTTCAGGTATGGATACAGAAACAAAAGGAATATTCTGCAATCCTCCCAGGAGACTTATAATAAGAGCAGTTAAGAGATGAGGAGGTATGTATCATGGAATATGCAACTTTAAATAATGGATTGAAAATGCCAATGGAAGGAATCGGAACCTTTCTTCTTCAGCCTGCAGAGGCAGAAGAATCCGTATATCAGGCACTGAAAGCCGGATATCGTCTGGTAGATACGGCCAATGCCTATATGAATGAAAAAGGCGTGGGAAGAGGCATGAAAAAAAGCGGCGTTAAGAGAGAAGATATCTTCCTTGTGACAAAGCTGTGGCCTACAGAATATGAAGACGGAGCAAAAGCCATTGAGGATACGCTGAAGAGACTGGATACGGATTATGTGGATCTTCTGATCCTCCATCAGCCGGTAGGAAATTATCTGGCAGGATATAAGGCAATGGAAGAAGCCTATAAGGCCGGAAAGGTAAAGGCCCTGGGTCTTTCTAATTTCCCGCAGGAGCGGATCCAGGATGTGATCGATCACTGCGAGATCAAGCCTCAGATGGTACAGGTAGAGGCTCATCCTTATTATCCTCAGACAGAACTGAAAGCTTATCTGGCAAAATATGAGATGGTGCTGATGGCCTGGTATCCTCTTGGACACGGAGACAAATCTCTTGTGGGTGAAGAAGTATTTACCAAACTTGCAGAAAAATACGGAAAGACCAATGCCCAGATTGTTCTCAGATGGCATGTACAGGCTGGCAATGTGATCATTCCGGGCTCTAAAAATGCAGACCATATCAAGGATAATTTCAACATCTTCGATTTTGCACTGACAGAGGAGGAGATGGCAGAGATCGGAAAGCTGGATAAGAACACCAGATATTATAATATGTCTCTGGAAGATGCAGCTAAGAACTATCTGTCTTTGCAGATTGATTTTAATGCTCAGGAGTAAGATAAATCCTGAGGAGCCCCACAAAGAGAGAAAAGCTCAAGAGGGGCTTCTTTTTTTGTGCGATACGCTTGGCCTGGAGCTGCCCGCAGCATCGCAGAGGATAGGGAAGGACTCTTCCCTATCCGATTCCATGTGAAGGAAAACCTGGATACGGCTTTACATTTCCCTGCAGGATATCTTATAATTGGAAAAAGGGTCAGGAGTCAGAATATAGCACTTCTTTAATGAGGAGAGGAGTATATGGGAAAAGTATTCAATATCACAGCAGACTGTAAACCAGAGCTTCATTATATGGTAAACATTGACAGTCGTTTAAAAAAATAAAAGAACTGATAGACAAAGGAGAATACTTTGCCATAAATCGTGCCAGACAATATGGCAAAACAACAACATTACGGGGATTAAGCCGTTTCCTTCAAAAAGAATATCTGGTGGCAGATATGGATTTTCAGACCTTTGGAGATGCAAAATTTAAAAATGAAAATATTTTTTCTATGGCATTCGCCAGAGTATTTATCAGGGTACTGAAAAGAAAAGAGGACACTTTTTCAGAAAGGATGAAGGAAATCATCCGGGATATGGAAGAGATATTAAGAAGAAAAGATGAAAGCTTTGAACTGCAGGAGTTATTTGAGTATATTATTGAAATGAAAATATGGCATGGAGAAGAATATCACCGCCGGGAATAAGAGAAGTCCGTATAAAGGATAAAACTACAATTGAAGCAGTTATTTAGGCTGAACAAAAGATTATAGAGAAAATAGACTGTTTGAAACAGGACAGATTAAGATTTATTAAAATCACAATCTGTCCTGTTTCCATATAAAATATTTTACAGAAAGCTCCCGGTCCGGCTTTGGGAGCATTTTTTTATGTCCTCTAAAGTACCTGCTGCCACGATCCGGCCTCCTTCCAGACCGCCCCCGGGTCCCATGTCTATGATATAATCGGCATTTCTTATCACATCCAGATCATGTTCGATAACAATAACAGTAGCTCCCTGGCTGATCAGCGTCTGGAACACGCCCAGAAGTGTTTGGACATCCAGAGGGTGAAGGCCGATGGTAGGCTCGTCGAAAATGAAAACAGAGTCGGCCTGGGGCTTTCCCATTTCGCTGGCCAGCTTCAGCCGCTGGGCTTCCCCTCCGGAGAGACTGGGAGTCTCTTCTCCCAGAGTCAGATAGCCAAGGCCCAGATCCTGAAGGATCTGAAGACGCTGATGGACGGATTTCAGATCTTTACAGGCTTCCAGGGCCTGGGAAACGTCCATGGACATGAGCTGAGGCAGGGAATAGGAGGCCCCGGCTTTATTTATATACCGGATCAGTCCGGCTTCTTTGGAGTATCTGGAGCCTCGGCATTGGGGACAGGGAATCTCCACATCAGGAAGAAATTGCACGTCCAGGCTGATTACCCCGGTGCCGTCGCAGACCGGGCAGCGGAGAGCCCCGGTGTTATAGGAGAAAGCCCCTGCCTTCCAGCCTTTCTCTTTGGCTGTGGGAGTTTTTGCAAAAGTTTTCCGCAGTTCGTCATGGATGTTGGCATAGGTAGCTACTGTGGAGCGGACGTTGATGCCGATAGGAGTGGCGTCGATCAGCTTCACCTGTTTGATATCCGGAGCTTCTATAGAACGCACATGGTCCGGCAGCTTCTTTTTCTTTGTCAGGGATTCCAGGCCGGGGACCAGGCTTTCCAGTACCAGGGTGGTCTTTCCGGAACCGGAGACTCCTGTGACCAGAGTAAGTCTGCCTTTTGGAATGTCTGCTTCCAGGGGTTTTACCGTATGGATGGCAGAGGTGGAAAGATGGATCCTGCCCAGAGAAAAAAGATCTTCTGCTTTTGTCCGCTCCCTCACAGATATAGCCGTCCCGGAGAGGAAGGGACCGATTTTTGAAGCCGGATCCAGGGAAAGGTTCCGGACAGTTCCCTGGGCGATGACCTGGCCTCCCCGGGAACCGGCCTGGGGTCCCATCTCAATGATCCACTGGGCTTTGGAAAGCACCTGGATGTCATGATCTACCAGGACCACAGAATTTCCGTCTGCAACCAGATCTTCCATAACACCGGTGAGCCCCTCAATATTGGAAGGGTGAAGTCCGATAGAAGGCTCGTCCAGCACATACAGGACACCGGTAGTCCGGTTCCGCACAGCACGGGCAAGCTGCATGCGCTGCCGCTCTCCGGTGGATAGAGTAGAAGAAGCCCGGTCAAGGGTAAGATAGCCAAGGCCCAGATCCATCAGCCGTTTTGCTGTATCCTGAAAAGACTGACAGATACTTTCTGCCATTGGCTGCATTTCTTCAGGCAGAGAGGGAGGAACCTGTGACACCCATTTTACCAGCTGGGAGAGGGTCATCTGGCAGGCCTGATCCAGGGAAATTCCCCGGAGTCTGGGTGCCCTGGCGGCTTCTGACAGCCGGGTGCCTCCGCAGTCGGGACAGAGATCCTGTTTCAGAAATTTTTCCACCCGTTTCATTCCCTTTTCGTCTTTCACTTTTGCCAGGGCATTTTCTACAGTGTAGACTGCATTATAAAAGGTAAAGTCCAGTTCCGTGGCCTGATCAGAATTTTTCGGGCGGTACAGTATATGCTTTTTCTCTGCCGGCCCATTGTACACAATTTCTTTTTCCTGATCTGTAAGCTGACAAAAAGGGATGTCCGTCCGTACGCCCATGGCCCGGCAGACGTCGGTCATCAGAGACCACATGAGAGAATTCCAGGGAGCAACGGCCCCCTGGTCAATGGTCAGGGATTCATCAGGCACAAGGGAAGAGCGGTCTACCTTCTGCACCATCCCTGTCCCCCCGCAGGTCCGGCAGGCGCCCTGACTGTTAAAGGCCAGTTCCTCAGCAGAAGGACCATAGAAATGCTCCCCGCATACCGGGCAGACCAGTTCCTGCTCAGCAGCTACCGCCAGGGTTGGCGGGTGGTAGTGGCCATTGGGACAGCGGTGGCTGGCAAGTCTGGAGAACATAAGCCGGAGGCTGTTCAGCAGTTCCGTACCGGTGCCGAAGGTGCTGCGGATCCCGGGTACCCCTGGCCTTTGTCTCAGGGCCAGGGCAGCAGGAACGTAAAGAACTTCATCTACCTGCGCTTTAGAGGCCTGGGTCATCCTTCGCCGGGTGTAGGTGGAAAGGGACTCCAGGTAACGGCGGGAGCCTTCTGCATAGAGGACGCCCAGAGCCAGGGAAGATTTCCCGGAACCGGAAACCCCGGCGATTCCTACAATCTGATTCAGGGGGACATCTACATTTATATTTTTCAGATTGTGGACTTTGGCGCCACGGATCTGAATAACTTTTGGAATATGGATATTTTGGAAATCTTCTTGTCTGCCGTCCATAAGATTCTCCTTTCTGTAAAGACAGGGTTTTGCAAAGTAAATAAGAAACTGAAATCAGTATAGAGTATCTGCGGAAAAATGACAAGACTGCCGCAGGAAGGGGCTTTGACTGATTTTTCTTGCGCTATATCGAATGGTGCCATAAAATAAAGAAAAAGCCGGGAGATAAAGCCCAGGGAAAGGACTTAGATAAAATGATCACAAAACAGCAGATAAAACAAATGACAAGCAGCCGTTTTTATGAAAGAGGAAAACAGATATACAGCACCGGATGGATGATAGAAAAGTTTTCCGTAGGACGGGAGGATAATCTGGATCTGCTGGAGGCCGCAGTGGAGGGGAGCTACGGCAACAGCTATTTTGTGTCCGGCGTCTATGATACAGAAACCGAAGAAATCGTGGAAATCCAGTGTGAGTGTCCCGCTTACTGGGAGTATGATGGGATCTGCAAACACTGTGTAGCGGTTCTTCTGGAATATGAGGACTACTGTAGGAGGCAGAAACTTCTCAGCGAATATGTGTTGAATACGGGAAAAAAAGCTTCGCCTATGCTGGCGCCGGGACGATATGGAGCACAGAAAACCGAAGGAACCAGGCAGAGGACCACGGACCGGGAGGCCAGAGAGCTGCTGGAGTCCCTGAGCCGGCAGAAGCAGGGGCATATCAGAGAGAAAGACATGGAAGGAACTGTGGAACTGGAGCCTCATCTGAAGCTGGAACGGGATCATGCAGAGGTATCCTTCCGGATAGGCCGGAACCAGAAATATGTGGTAAAGGATATTTTTGAACTGGCAGGAGATATCAAAGATCACAGAGCGCATTCTTATGGGAAAAAACTGGACTTTATCCATAACCTGGAGACGTTTACAGAAAAATCCCGGCCCCTGGCTGAGTATATCCTGGACTGGGCGGAAGAAAACCGGAAAAATTATATGCAGAAGGTTTATTACAGGAATTTCGGCAGAGGCAGCTATATGGAAAAATGCAAAGAGATTTCCATGGACGGCTATGAACTGGAGCGGTTCTTCCAGGTTTATCCAGAAGATCGGATCATTGTTCAGGAGAAGGGCACAGAGGAAAACTGGCAGATTATCAGGCAGGAACCGGGGATGAAGCTGCACCTTACCGGAAAAGACGGAGGACTGGAGATAAAACTGGAAATCGGACAATGTTTTACGGGAAAGAATCAGAGAATTAGCTTTCAAAATGGAAAGATCTTTCTCATTCCGAGGGAGAGGGATACGCCATTAGAAGGTCTTCTGGAGTGTCTGGAGGAAAAAAGACAGAACACCTTATTCATACAGGAAAAAGACCTGCCGGTTTTTTGCAGCGCCTTTCTGCCGGAAGTTTCCAGTTATGCAAAGATTCGGCGAAAGAATTTCCGGGAGGAGGAGTATATCCTTCCGGAGGCAGCTTTCCGGTTTTATCTGGACATGCCCCGGCAGGATCAGATCAGCTGCCGGCCGGTGGCTGTGTATGGAGAAACCGATTACAATCTGCTCAGGGAAGACCAGGAGCCCTCAAAGAGAGATCTGTTTCACGAGGCGGAGATACAGGAGTTCCTGACTCCCTGGTTTAACGCTTTTGACCCGAAAGAAGAGCAGCTGGTACTGACCGGAGATGAGGAAAAACTCCTTCAATTTGTCACAGAAGGGATTGAAAAGCTGAAAGAACTGGGAGAAGTGTTTGTTTCGGAAAATCTGCGGAAACTGAAACTTCACAGGACCAACAGTGTAACTGCAGGGATATCTCTGTCCGGGAATCTTCTGGAACTTCAGGTGTCTGCAGATAACTTTTCCAGGAAAGAACTGGCGGAGATATTCTCTGCCTACCGTCAGAAAAAGAAATATTACCGGCTGCAGGATGGTGAGGTGCTGGATCTGCGGGATCCCAAACTTCAGGAACTGTATGAATTGCTGAATGATCTTGGAATCCGTGAGAAGGATCTGGAGAAGCCGCACATCCAGCTGCCGGGCTGCCGGGCGCTTTATGTGGAGGAACAGATAGAATGCCGTACTCATCTGGAGGTCCGGGAAAATCAGGAACTGAAAGAAAAAGTCCGGGCTATGGATGAGGATCTGGAGGAGGAAAGGATTCCCGGGGACCTGGACAGAATTCTGAGAGAATATCAAAAGACAGGGGTAAAATGGCTGTGCAGGCTGAAAAAATGCGGATTCGGCGGTATCCTGGCCGATGATATGGGACTTGGAAAGACTCTTCAGGTCATTGCTTTTCTTGTGATCCAGTACCGGAAAACCGGGGAAGAGGAGAACTGCCGCACGCTGATTGTTACGCCGGCTTCTCTGGTCTATAACTGGCTGAGTGAGTTGGAACGGTTTGCGCCGGAGCTTCCTGTGCGGGCGGTAGCCGGAAATGCCCGGGAACGGGAGACATGGATAAAGAATGCAGGGAAAAGAGAGGTTCTGGTAACTTCTTATGATCTGCTGAAAAGGGATATCAGTTTTTACCGGGATCTGGACTTTTCCTGCCAGATCCTGGACGAGGCCCAGTATATTAAGAATCACAGTACCCAGGCGGCCAGGGCGGTGCGAAGGATCCGTTCACAGTTCCGGGCGGCGCTGACAGGAACGCCTGTGGAAAACCGCCTTAGTGAGCTGTGGAGTATTTTTTATTATCTGATGCCCGGATTTTTCGGACTTTATCCTTCTTTCAGGAGAGACTTTGAACAGCCTATTATCCGCCAGGATACCCAGACAGCCCGGAAACTGCAGAAGATGGTGAGGCCCTTTATTCTGCGGAGGCTGAAAAAAGATGTGCTGAAGGATCTGCCGGACAAGCTGGAAAAAAATACTTATGTAAAGCTGGAGCCGGAACAGCAAAGAATTTATGACGCCCATGTGCAGAGGCTGAAAATGTTTATGGAAAAACAAAATGAAGAAGAATTCAAAAATGCAAAGCTCCAGATCCTGGCGGAACTCACAAAACTGCGGCAGATCTGCTGCTGCCCGGGACTTCTTTATGAGAATTACCTGCCGATTTCTGCCAAGGAAAGCCTTTGCCTGGAGCTGATCAATAATGCGGCGGCAGGAGGCCACAAGGTACTGCTGTTTTCCCAGTTCACTACTATGCTGGACCAGCTCTGCAAAAGACTGGACCAGGGAAAGATTCCTTATTACCTTCTGACCGGATCTGTGTCTAAAGAGAAGCGCCAGGAGATGGTAAAGGTCTTCCAGGAGGATGACACACTGGTATTCTGTATTTCTCTGAAGGCAGGGGGAACAGGTCTGAACCTGACGGCAGCAGATATTGTGATCCACTATGATCCATGGTGGAATACGGCGGTCCAGGATCAGGCCACGGACAGAGCCCACCGGCTCGGCCAGGAAAATGTAGTCAATGTATACCGTCTGGTGGCTAAGGGAACTATTGAAGAAAATATTATCCGCCTTCAGGATCAGAAGCGTCAGCTGGCAGACAGTATCTTAAGCGGAGATGGAATGGGCAGCGGAACCTTTGATAAAGCGGAACTGCTGGAACTGCTGGGGTAATTCGGCAGACAGACTTACATGAGGCCCATTGTTAAGAAAAATAAGAAAACAAAAGTTCTTCTGTTACGGCCTGCCAGGAACCTTCTGCGCCTGTAACAGTGATCACAGCATCGAAGATTTTAGTATCCGGATTTAGTGCATCTACCACTGTAAATTCTGCCAGAGAGTAGTCCGGATGAGATTCAAAATCCGGCTGAAGGACAGGAATGGTTTCCTCTTCTGAGTTATAACATCTGGAGCAGATCCGGTGTTGCTTTCCTTCTTTATAATATGTAGCCGGCGTGTCTGTGATCCATTCTCCATATGCGTGGCCCAGAGGGGCTTTATCCCGGGTCTGGGTGTCTCCGCATACACATTTCCGTTCTTCCGTACCTGGAGTGGTACAGCCGGCCTCTTTGACAGTCTGCCATTCTCCATAGGTGTGAGGCAGTTTTTCTATTTTTTCTATATCGGTCCGCTCATCGCAGCGGCTGCAGTGTCTGGAACGTTCACCTTCTTCTGTACAGGTGGGCTCTTTGTCTGTAGTCCACTCTTCGCTGAAATCATGATCCAGAGGGGCGATCTGACGGGTTTCCTCATAACCACAGGAGCATGTCCGGGCCTCTATACCAGGTTCTGTACAGGTAGGTTCCTCCTTGACCTGCCATTGACCAAAACTGTGCTTATGTTCTCCGGTAAGGACAAAATTTATGCCGGATTCTTCTGCATAGCGGTGGGCGGCGGAGCCTTCTTCACAAAGGATGGTGATATTTTGATCAAGGGCACCGGATTCAATACTTGTTACGGTGGAAGGAATGGTGATTTCTTTTAAGGAAGGGCAAGCTTGAAAAGCACCATATCCGATACTGGTCAAAGTTGATGGAAGAAGTACTTCGGATAAATCAGGGCAGCCAAAAAAAGCCATTTCACCGATGGTGGTTACACCTTCTGAGACAGTGATTTTCTTTAAAAAAGAAACGGAAAAAGAATGTTTTCCTATAGTTGTAACGGTTTCTGGAATGGTAATTTCTGCTACATTACTGTCAGCGAAAAGGGCCGGAGGGATTTCCGCAAGATCTTCTGAAAAATATACCCTCAGTGTACAAGGGGCCAAACGCCTCTGCCATGTAATTTTGCCCATTTTCGGCGTTATCCTCAGTCGGCGTACGTCCAGTACGCCTCTTTCGTCTGCCTTGAAAATGGGCAAAATTCCTATGGCAGAGGTCGGAGAGTCAGAAGGAGCTAAATTTGCAGTTCTGTAAGGCACTTGAATGAGGCGTACTGGACGTACGCCGATTGAAAGTAACGCAGCAGAACTGTAAATTCAGCCATTCTGACCGTTTGCCCCTTGTACACTGAGGGTACGGTCCTTAGAGTAGCACAGCCATAGAATGGAGAAGAATAGCTGGCATTTCCGTTTTCATCCTCTATATAACCGCCCACATCTGTCAGATGCGCAGGTATATATATTTCTGCCAGATTTTCGCATTCTGCGAAGGCTCTTCCGCCTAATGACGTCAAACCTTCAGGAAGTTTTATGTTTGTTAATCCGCTGCACTTGCGAAATGCTTCTGTACCAATTTCTGTTATAGAGTCAGGAAGATTAATTTCCTTTAAGGCAGCTATCTCTGAAAATGCATAATCCCCGATTTTCTTTACCGATTCCGGCAAAACAACTTCTTCTCCTCCCTCAGCAATAGGCTCTGGTTCAGAAATGTTGTTTTCCTCAGCACTTGTAACCTGAACGGATGAAAAAGCCAGGTGCTAATCAGCAAAATATTACAAATAAAGGATTCTTTTTGTTAGCTTGACAAAAGAAGAATCATAATAAAAAAGAAATTTTTATTATGAAAAATATTGAAAAAAATTTCCGACTATGTTACCCTAGCATCAGAACACAACAGCAGGAGGTGAGAACATGGAGCAGAACCATTTTATGCAGAATATTGAGGAAACCTACCATTCTCTTACAAAGGTGGAGAAAAAGGTGGCAGATTATGTTCTTCAGAATCCACGGCAGGTACTGTTTATGTCGATTACCGATCTGGCAGATGCCTGTCAGGTAGGAGAGACCAGTGTGTACCGGTTCTGCAGAACCATGAACCTTCAGGGATATCAGGAGTTTAAGATGCAGCTTTCTCTGGGAATGAGTGAACAGGACGAGGAATGGGCGCCCAGGGAAGACAATCAGAGCCTGGAAAAAACTCTGAAGGAATCTGCGGAAAGGCTTCTTCAGAAGCATGTAGAGGCTCTGGAAGAAACTTACCGGCTTTTAAACCAGGAAAGTTTTGAGGGATTTCTGGAGAGAATGGAGAAAGCCCGGCGGATTTTTTTCTTTGGCATCAGCGACAGCCAGCTGATCGCTCAGGAAGCAGGAAATAAGTTCATGAGTATATCAGGAAAAGCATACAGTATAGCAGACCCCCATATGCAGGCGGTTACAGCGGCCTCTATGACAGAGGAAGACTTTCTGGTATTTCTTTCCTACTCCGGGGCCACCAAAGATAATATTTACACAGCAAAGATCGCCCGGCAGGCAGGAGCAGGGATCGGCTGTATCACCCGGTTCCGGAAATCTCCCCTTAGCGCTTACTGCGATGTGGTCCTTCAATCCGGGGCCAATGAAGGACCAATGGAGGGAGGGTCTGTATCTGCAAAGATCGGACAGATGTACCTCATAGATCTCCTTTACCAGGAATATCGGAGGAGAAACTATGAGACCAGCAGAAAATACAGAGAAAACGCCTCAAAAGCTGTTATGGATAAATTATTTTAAAAGGAGATAAAGAAAAATGAGGATTATCAAAGCCAGAGATTACGATGAGGTAAGCAGAAAAGCAGCAAATATTATTTTTTCTGTTATGACAGAGAAACCTGACTGTGTTCTGGGACTTGCTACAGGCTCCAGTCCGGTAGGAATTTACAAAGAGCTGGTCCGCCGCTATGAGGAAGGAGATCTGGATTTTTCCAAAGTTACTACCGTGAACCTGGACGAATACAAAGGACTGGATAGAGAAGATCCCCAGAGCTACGCCTATTACATGAGAGAAAACCTTTTTTCCCATGTAAATACCCGTCCCGAAAAGACCTTTCTTCCTGACGGCAGAGAGGCAGACAGCCAGAAGGCCTGTGAAGCGTATAATCAGATCCTCCGTCAGGCAGGGCAGCAGGACCTTCAGCTTCTGGGCATCGGACATGACGGCCATATCGGCTTTAATGAGCCTGCAGATCATTTTCCAAAAGAGACCCACTGCGTAGACCTGGCGGAATCCACTATCGAAGCAAACGCCAGATTCTTTGAAAGCCGTGAGCAGGTTCCTACTCAGGCTTATACTATGGGCATCCAGAATATCATGGCTGCAAAGCAGATACTTATGGTTGCTAATGGAAAAGGAAAGGCAAAAATCTTAAAAGAAGCATTTCAGGGGCCGATCACCCCTCAGATTCCCGCTTCTATCCTCCAGCTCCATCCCAATGTTATCCTGGTAGCAGACGAAGAGGCACTTTCGGAGATGGAAAGCTGCTGAATATACTTAAGGTATTAAGAATAAATTTTAGACTTTTTCTATCACTTATTTACACACTTCTTTGAATTTTTTGTTCTGGAGCTGTTGCATTAATCAAAACTATTTAATGCAACAGCTCCAATTTCTAGAGTTTCCTATTATATTCCATATTTATGAAATCAAGCCTTTAGAATTGTTAAGGTTTCATTCAGGATCTATTTAGAATTTCCTGTCACAATAAGTTCCATCAAAGAAAACATCTTTGAAATACACGAGAAAAGGAGCTAAAAGAAATGGCAGCTAGAAAAACAGGAAAAGGAATTCTGAAACAAGGTATGATATTTTGCGTGGTTGGGGTCATGGCATTGGGAATGATCGCCTGCACCGGAGGAAAGAGCAAAGGAGCGGAGGAAGCCCAGCCAAAGAGCAAAGTAGAATCTTCCCAGTCAAAAGACGAGAAAGACGATAAAGAGCAGAAGAAGCAGGATCTGCAGGAGGATAAGGCAAAGGAGGCTAAAGAAGCAGAAAAAGAAGCGGAAAACAAACAGAACCAGGAGCAGCAGAATACAAAAGAAAACACAAAGGAAAAAACAGAAGAGAAAAAGACAGAGGATAACAAAACCGGAAAGAAAGCATCCGGAACGAAGAAAAGCAAAAATACTGTAAAATCAAATAAAAACACAAAAAAGAAAGGAAGCAGCAAAAAAACACAGAAATCCAGTAAGGGCAAAGTACAGAACAACACAGCAGGGAAGAGCTCCAAGAAAAACACTTCCATGTAAGAAAACAGGTATTTAACAGAAACAAGAGGCTGGAGTAGTTCAAAAGTAGGAAAAGAAGAACTGCGCAGCCTCTTTTCTGAGAGGAAAGGATATACAAAGAGATGAAAAATATACTGGAGTACTTAGAGCTGACTGCAGAAAAATACCCCTGGCGGACAGCCGTGGAAGACCAAAAGGACTCTCTTACCTGGGGAGAACTGGAAGATCTGTCTAGGAGGATCGGGACTGCCGCAGGGAAAAGGATCGACTTGGGAGATCCGGTAATGATCCTGGCGCCGAAAAGCCCTCTTGGGCTGGCCGCTATGTTCGGGGCTGTCTATGGAGGAGGATTCTATGTCAATGCAGATCCGGGACTTCCCCCTGAACGGCTTCGGGAAATCTTCCGGGTGCTTCAGCCAAAGCTGGTCCTGATCCATCCGGAGGAAATCCCTTTGATCAGACAGGCAGGTTATGAGGGAGACTATTGCCTGCTCCATGAAGCGGCCAGGGAAGAACAAGATGAAGGGCTTCTTAAACAGCGGCGAAAAGCCGGAAGCAGTACAGATATTCTTTATGGGATTTTTACTTCCGGTTCTACAGGAACTCCGAAGGGAATTGTGGTCAGCCATAAGGCAGTGATCGACTTTATCACCCATTTTACGGAGATTTTTGGAATCAATGAAGAGGATCGGATCGGGAATCAGGCACCTTTTGACTTTGACGTATCCGTAAAGGATATTTATTCTGCGGTAATGACAGGAGCAGCCCTGGTACTGATACCAAGGCAGATGTTTTCCGTTCCGGCAGCTCTTTTAGATTATTTATGTGAAAAAAAGACCACTGTGCTGATCTGGGCGGTATCTGCGCTGACGATGATCTCTGCCCTGGGCGGATTGAAATACCGGATCCCATCTGATGTGAGAAAGGTCATGTTCAGCGGCGAAGTCATGCCGGGAGGACAGCTGGCTCTTTGGCAGCAGGCGCTGCCTAATGCAGAGTTTGTAAATCTCTACGGACCTACGGAGATTACCTGCAACTGCACATATTTTCCGGTGAAGAAAATCTGCGGGGAGGAAGAGAAACTTCCTATAGGTAAAGCATTCCCGGGAAGAAAGGTCTTTTTGCTGACAGAAGAAGGCCGGGAGATCCGGGAGCCGGAGCAGACCGGTGAGATCTGTGTGGCGGGAGAGTCTCTTTCCCTTGGATACTACCGTAATCCGGAAGAGACCGGGAAGAGCTTCCGGGAAAGGATCTCTCCTGAAGGGAAAACAGAGCGGTACTATAGGACCGGTGATCTGGGCTTTCTGGGAAAGGACGGGGAACTTTACTTCTCAGGGAGAAAGGATTTTCAGATTAAATTTAACGGACACCGGATCGAACTGGAGGAAATCGAAAGAATTCTGGACCAGATACCGGGAATTGAAAAAAGCTGCTGTGTAACAAACCAGAAGAAAACCTGCCTGGCGGCTTACTATATGGGAAAAACAACACCTAAAGAAGCCCGGATAGAGTTGAAAAAGCGGCTTCCTGTTTATATGGTGCCCCGGAAGATATTTCAGACAGAAACTATGCCTCTTACAAAAAACGGAAAAACAGACCGGAAGGAATTACAGAGGAGACTGGAGGACAAAAGATGACAAAAAAGGAGCTGCTTGTCCAGGGAGCAGAAAAATACGGCACACCCCTGTACATATTTGACACAGACCAGGCGGCAGAACAGGTAAAGTCTTTCCGCAGGATCCTGGGCAAAGAGATCGGACTGTGCTACGCCATGAAGGCCAACCCTTTTCTGGTAAAACAGATGGCCGAACTTACAGACCGGATTGAAGTCTGCTCTATGGGCGAGTTTTATATCTGCCGTGAAAAAGATATACCTGCGGAAAAGCTTTTTATCTCCGGTGTACTGAAGAAAAAGGAAGAAATATGGCAGATCCTGGATCACAGCCGGGGACAATGCTGCTGCAATGTGGAATCACCCGGACAGTTTTTTGCCATGGCAGAGTGGGGAGAAAAGAACAAAAAACCGGTTTCTCTTTACCTGAGACTTGCCAGCGGCAGCCAGTTTGGAATGGATGAAAAGAAAATACGCAGCATTATCCGTACCAGAGATGCCTGGCCGTATGTAAAGATACGGGGGATCCATTATTTTTCCGGGACATTGAAAAAAGCCTGGAAGATGGAGAAAGAACTGAAATTTTTGGATGGTTTCCTTCATGAGCTGGAGAAAGATCTGGGATTCCACACAAAAGAGCTGGAATATGGACCGGGACTTTCTGTGCCTTATTTTCAGGGCCAGGAAGACCAGACCCGGGAGGACCTGGAAGCTCTCTCCCAGGCTATAAAAAATATGAGCTGGAAAGGCAGAGTAACGCTGGAAATGGGAAGAGCCTTCGCAGCTTCCTGCGGAACTTACCTTACCCGTGTAGAAGATGTTAAGAAAAACCATGAGAAAAATATCTGCATTGTCGACGGCGGGATCCATCAGCTCCACTATGACGGACAGATCAGAGGGATGTATCAGCCCAGGATCCAGGTGCTGGAGAAAGCCGGAGGAAGAGAAAAAGAATGGAATGTATACGGCTCTTTGTGTACGGTCCATGATCTTCTGATACAGAACATACCGCTGAGAGGATTGAAAAAAGGCAGCGTTCTTGCTTTTGAAAATGCAGGCGCCTATTCCCATATGGAAGGTATGGCCCTGTTCCTGAGCCATGAACTGCCGGGAGCGGTATCCTACAGCAGGGAAAAAGGCTGGAAGCAGATACGCAGGGAACAGCAGACTTATATATGGAATATGGAAAGTGAGGATAACAATGGAGAAAATAATTGAGATTTTAAAGGATATAGATGACAGCATTGAATGGGAAAAGGAGCAGGGACTGATTGACCGACGGCTGTTGGATTCTTTCGGAGTGATCTCTCTGGTTTCTGAGTTGGAAGACAGCTTTTTGGTTGAAATCGAGGCGGGAGAAATGGTTCCGGAAAACTTTAATTCCGTAGAGGCGATTTACGAAATGATCCAGAGACTGCAGGAGAAATAAAAATGTCATATCATAATCCCGTATATCTGTTTTTATTTCTGCCGGCTGTACTGCTGGCTTATCAGCTGACACCCAGGAAAAGGAGATGGATCCTGCTGCTTTTTGCAGGCTATTTCTTTTTCTGGACCATAAGCGGAAAGCTGGTGCTGTATCTTATCGGGACAACTTTCTTTACCCATTACATCGGTCTGTGGCTGGACCTCTTAAAAACCAGCTGCAAAGAGAAAGGGGAAAAGGAAAAAGCTGTCAGAACACAATACAGAAAAAAAGAAAGACTGGTGCTGGCACTGGGGGTCTGTACACTTCTCGGCGCATTGGCCTGTCTGAAATATTATAATTTTTTTGCTCAGAACGCAAATCTGATTCTGGAGCATGCAGGGCAGAGAGGCATTTTCCAGGTGAAAAACCTCCTTCTCCCTGTAGGAATTTCTTTTTATACCCTTCAGGCCATCAGTTATATGGCGGACGTTTATTGGGAAAAGATCCGTCCTCAGAGACATCTGGGAAAGCTGGCTCTGTTTCTCGGATTTTTTCCTCAGATCATGGAAGGTCCTATCAGTATGTACGGACAGACAGGAGAGGCTCTGTGGAAGGGCGAAGACCTTCGGGGAGAAAATCTGTCTGCAGGGTGCGCACGTATTCTGTGGGGGCTTTTCAAAAAGATGATCATTGCCGACCGGCTTTATGTGCTGGTAACGGCGGTTTTTGAACATTATCAGGACTATAACGGGAGTATCGTGGCCTTGGCGGCTATCGCATATACCCTTCAGTTATATATGGAATTTTCCGGCTGTATGGATATCGTTATAGGAAGCGGACGGCTTTTCGGAGTAACGCTTCCGGAAAATTTCTGCCGTCCCTTCGCATCAGAAAATGCGGCGCAATTCTGGCGCCGGTGGCATATTACCCTGGGCACATGGCTGAAGACCTATGTGTTTTATCCTCTGTCGGTATCCCGAATGGTTAAAAAATGGAACCGGTTTGGAAAAAAACATCTGGGAAAATATTTTACCCGTCTTGGCGCCACAGCGCTGTGCCTGTTCCCTGTGTGGCTCTGCAATGGTCTGTGGCATGGGGCAAGCTGGAACTATATTTTTTATGGCATGTATTATTTTGTCATACTGCTGGCAGGCAGCGCTCTGGAACCGGCCCGTGACCAGATGATACGGGCTTTCGGCATCAACCAGAATGCATTGTACTGGAAGATCCCCCGGATCCTGAAGACATGGGTGATCATTTTTGTGGGAGAGCTTTTTTTCCGTGCCAACGGACTGAAGGCAGGGATGACTATGTTTTTCAGTATTTTCAAAGACTTCCGTCTGGACACCCTGTGGGACGGAACCTTTCTCGGTTTCGGACTGGATAAAGGGGACTACATGGTGATCTTTGGGGGGATCCTCCTTGTGTCAGCTGCAGGTATCATAAAAGAAAGGAATCTGCTGAATGGAAAAGGACTTCAGGACATGAAAACTCCTTTTCGGTGGGCGGTATATTACGGACTGATCCTGTCCGTTCTTATCTTCGGAGCCTATGGGATCGGCTATCAGCAGGTGGATTTAATCTATGCAGGATTTTAAAAACAATTTAAGAAAAAGGGGGAGAGTGTTTCTCTTCTTTCTGATCCTTGCTTTGCTTTTGGGCGGAGTGTCCTGGAAAGTTTGCCAGACGGCAGCTGACCATGAGGAGTGGGTGCATTACCGGAATAAAAGCGCCCTTCTGCTCAGGAAAGAACCGATAAACACCATAGATGTGCTGATTCTTGGGGACAGCCTCAGCTACACGGCTTTTTCGCCTATGCAGATGTGGAATAAACATGGCATTGCCGCTTTCGTAGGAGGACAGTCTGGACAGAATATCCAGGAAAGCTATTATATGCTGAAAACGGCTTTTGAGAATCAGAAACCCCGGCTGGTTCTTTTAGAAACCAATGTGATCTTTCGGCCCCAGAGGGGAAACAGCGGACTGACCATGACCCTGGCCGCTATGGGAAGCTATTACTTCCCTCTATTTACCCATCATGACATCTGGAAATCCGTGCTTACAGATAAACAATATCCTGAGGAGAACTATAAAGGATTCCAGTTCCGGGAAGTAACGGACCCTTACCGGGGCGGGGCATATATGAAAGAGACCAGTCAGAAAGAAAAAACCAGCAGCACTGTAGAGGATTATCTGGAAAAGATCCGGATGCTCTGTGTGAAAAACCAGGCAGAACTGGTACTGATCAGCACACCTTCTCCGGCCAATTATAATTATAAAAAACATAATACCCTGGAAGAATATGCCCGGCAGAAAGGGCTGAAGTACGAAGACCTGAACCTGAAAGAGGAAGAGCTGGGAATCGACTGGGAAAGGGACAGTCTGGACAAAGGGGATCACCTGAATCTGTCCGGCGCCTGGAAAGTAACAGATTTTATCGGAACTTATCTTCATGAGAACTTCGATCTCCCTGACAGAAGAGAGGATGAGGCCTATGCTTCCTGGAATGAGCTGGGGAAAAAATACGAAGAAAGAGCGAAAGAAAAATTGGAAGCAATGAAAAAAGATGATAAGATAACAGGGGAAGAAGCAGATAACAGAAGGGAAAGGAGTTTACCGGTGTATGAGTAAAGAAAAAGTACTGATCATTGAAGATGATAAGGACATCAGGGAGGGGGTCCGGATTCTTCTGGAAAGCGAGAACTACAGGGTACAGGAGGCGGAAAACGGCAGGAAGGGGCTGGAGATGCTGGATCAGGAGACGGATCTGGTAATCCTGGACATTATGATGCCGGGGATTTCCGGCCTGCGTACCTGCGAAGAGATCCGGAAGGTTTCCAATGTGCCGGTGCTGTTCCTTACAGCAAAGGCCCAGGAGTCAGATAAGCTCATCGGCCTGATGGCCGGAGGAGATGATTATCTGGCAAAACCTTTTTCTTATGCAGAGCTTCTGGGAAGAGTGAAGGCCCTTCTCCGCCGCTACAACATTTATATGGGACGGGTAAAACCGGAGGACGAAAAGAAGGATTCCTGGCTGGAGAGCCGGGGGCTGAGAGTCCATCAGAAGTTTAACCAGGTCTTTGTCCGGGGAAAAGAGACAGATCTGTCAGAACTGGAATACCGGATCCTGCTGCTGATGATGGAATATCCAGGAAAGATCTTTTCTGCCCAGAACCTGTATGAAAGTGTGTGGGAAGAACCTTATTTTTACTCCTGCAACAGCACCATTATGGTACATATCCGAAAGCTGCGGGTGAAGATAGAGGAGGATCCTAAAAATCCGAAATATATCAAGACTATATGGGGAAAGGGCTACAAATTTGACACAGATTATGAGTAAAAAAAATTCGATTTATTTTCAGCTTCTCAGGCAGTTAGTCCTTTCGGCTCTTATATCTGCGGCGGTTTTTGCAGGACTGGACTATGGGGTAAGCTGCCTGATCAGCAGTTGTTTTGAAAATCCTCAGTATGTGGAGGGACAGAACAGAAAGTATGCCCAAAAGCTGCAGAAATATGTGGACAGGCAGGGGCTGAGTATGAAAGATGGAGAAGCCCTGAGCCAGTGGGTGAAAAAGCAGAACATTCTGTATGTCCAGATCTACAAGGATAACATTCTGGTCTTTGACTCTGCATACCCTGAGGAGGAAATATGGGAGGAAGAAATCGCAGCCCGGGATTATGAACTGGACTATCATTCTTCCGTAAACTTTTCTGATGGCACAGGAGAGGTCTATATGATCGGAGGCTACGCTTATCAGTACTATAATTATGCGCTGGCAGGGGAACTGCTGCTGTGCTTCGGCCTGTTCCTTGTCCTGGTCCTCTATGGGATCCGGAGAAAAATGGCCTATATCCTCCAGCTTCGAGATGAGATTGAAATTCTGGAAGGGGGAAGCCTGGATTATCCGATCACCATAAAAGGAAAAGACGAACTGGCCGCTCTTGCCAGCGGCCTGGACAACATGCGGAAATCTTTCGCAGGACTCATTGAGCAGGAGGGAAAAATGGTCCAGGAAAATCAGCGGATCATCACTGAAATGTCCCATGACCTGCGGACGCCGGTTACTTCCATTATCTTATACACGGAAATCCTGAAAAAAGGTACCTATAAAGACCTGAAACAGCAGAGAGAGTATATTGAAAAGATTGACCAGAAGGCCCGGCGCATGAAACAGCTGACAGATCATCTTTTTGAATATTCCCTGATCACAGGAGAAAAGAAGACCGTAATGGAAGAGCCGGAACTCTATGAAGTGCTGTTTTATGACTTGTTTTCTGAAACCTGCAGTTATCTGAACCAAAAAGGATTCCAGGTACGGTTTCAGGTGGAATGGCTGGAAGCAAAAATCCGGATTTCTACAGAATATCTCCTTCGGATCATGGATAATATTACTTCCAATCTGGTGAAGTATGCAGATCCTGCCTTTCCTGTGGTGATTTCTTCCGCCAGAGAAAGACATATGGCTGGGTTTACCTTCGAGAACCATGTCCGGTTTCCAAAGGAAGAAGTGGAGAGCAGCGGCATCGGCATGCAGAGCATGAAGAATATGACCCACGCAATGGGCGGCAGATGTGTGGAAGAAGGCCTGGGAGATCTTTATCGGCTGACAGTACTATTTCCAATAATTGAAGAACAGGAAACATAAGACAGGGGCTGGCTTTCGCCAGATAAAGGTGTAATTTTTGCACAATACTTTTTAGAGGAAGTGCAGACTGTAAGCTATAAATTACAGTCTGTACTTCCTTTTTGCATTAAATATAGAAAAAGATTTAGTGAAAATGCAATAAAGAATCTTAAAAATTTCAATGTACACAGAAAAATATTCTATGTTTTCTTTCAGGGATTTTCCTTATACTGGCAATATAAACAAAGGGCACACATAAAGTGTGAAACGGAAGGGAGAAAACGCATATGAAAAAAAGAATCGTTGTACTGACAATGGCAGTTCTGTTCGGGCTTTCAGCAGTAGCCTGCGGCTCTGAAGGAGGCTCCTCATCAGGGGGGACAGACACATCTGCAGAATCCAGCAGCTCCGGTTCCTCAGACTCCGGAACTGTAGCAAACAAAGACAAACCACTGGTATGGTTTAACCGTCAGCCATCTAACAGCTCTACAGGAGAACTGGACATGGCTGCGCTGAGCTTCAATGAGGATACATATTATGTAGGATTTGATGCAAACCAGGGTGCTGAACTTCAGGGAACCATGGTTAAAGATTATATTGAAGCAAATATTGATACCATTGACCGCAATGGTGACGGTGTGATCGGATACGTTCTGGCTATCGGTGATATCGGACATAACGACTCAATCGCCCGTACAAGAGGCGTTCGTAAAGCTCTGGGAACAGGAGTTGAAAAAGACGGAAGCATCGACAGTGAGCCTATCGGAACAAATACAGACGGTTCAGCTTCTGCTGTACAGGACGGCAGCCTTGAGGTTAACGGAAAAACTTATACAGTCCGTGAGCTGGCTTCTCAGGAAATGAAGAACTCTGCAGGAGCTACATGGGATGCTGCTACAGCAGGTAATGCTATCGGAACCTGGTCCTCTTCTTTCGGTGATCAGATTGACGTAGTAGTATCTAACAATGATGGTATGGGAATGTCCATGTTCAATGCCTGGTCAAAAGACAATGATGTACCTACTTTCGGATATGATGCAAACAACGATGCAGTGGCAGCCATCGCTGAAGGCTATGGCGGAACGATCAGCCAGCATGCAGATGTACAGGCTTACCTGACACTTCGTGTTCTGAGAAACGCTCTTGACGGCGTAGATGTAGACACAGGTATCGGAACAGCAGACGAGGCTGGAAATGTTCTTTCTGACGATGTATATGTATATAACGAAGAAGAACGTTCCTACTATGCATTAAACGTTGCAGTTACAGCTGAAAACTATCAGGACTTTACAGACTCTACAAAGGTTTATGAGCCTGTATCCAATCAGTTAGATGAAAGTTCACATCCAACTAAGAAGGTATGGCTGGACATCTACAACGCATCTGATAACTTCCTGAGCTCCACTTATCAGCCTCTGCTTCAGAACTATGATGATCTGATGAATCTGGACATTGACTATATCGGCGGTGACGGACAGACAGAATCCAATATCACAAACCGTCTGGGAAATCCAGGCCAGTATGATGCATTTGCTATCAACATGGTTAAGACAGATAACGCAGCTTCCTATACAGCTTTACTGAGTCAGTGATGATATAGGGTAAAGGGCTGGAGCTGCCGCAGAATACGGCTGCGGCAGCTCCGCTTCTTTTTACAGTGAAAGCCGGTTTCAAAGCAGAAGGGGGCTTTCATCGAAAAATATATAGTACAGGAGTAAAAAGAATGGCAGATAAGAAAGATGATATTGTCTTATCGATACGGGGGATGAGCAAATCCTTTGGCCGGAACCGGGTTCTGGACCACATCAATCTGAATGTGCGCCGGGGAACGGTTATGGGCCTTATGGGTGAGAACGGCGCCGGTAAGTCTACTATGATGAAGTGCCTTTTCGGTACTTATCAGAAGGACGAAGGTAATATTTACCTCGACGGTAAGGAAGTAAGTTTTTCCGGACCAAAAGACGCTCTTGAGAACGGAATTGCTATGGTTCATCAGGAGCTGAACCAGTGTCTGGAAAGAAATGTAGTAGATAATCTGTTTCTGGGCCGCTACCCGGTGAATTCTCTGGGAATCGTGGACGAGGGCAGAATGAAAAAAGAGGCCTCTGAGCTTTTCAGAAAACTGGGCATGACAGTAAACCTTACTCAGCCAATGAGGAATATGTCTGTATCTCAGAGGCAGATGTGTGAGATTGCCAAGGCGATCTCCTATAACTCCAAGGTTATTGTTCTGGATGAGCCAACCTCTTCCCTTACTGTACAGGAAGTGGATAAGCTTTTTGAAATGATGCGGATGCTGAAAGAACAGGGAATCGCTCTTATTTATATCTCTCACAAAATGGACGAGATTTTCGAAATATGTGACGATATTTCCGTACTCCGTGACGGTAATCTGGTTATGACCAAGAGAGCAGAAGACACCAACATGAACGAGTTGATCGCCGCCATGGTAGGCCGTTCCCTGGAGAACCGGTTCCCCCCTGTGGACAATCAGCCAAAGGACGTGATCCTTTCTGTCCAGCATTTGTCTACAAAGTTCGAACCTCATCTCCAGGATATTACCTTTGATGTGCGGGAAGGTGAAATTTTCGGACTTTATGGTCTGGTGGGAGCCGGACGTACTGAGCTTTTGGAGACCATCTTCGGTGTCCGGACAAGGGCAGCAGGCCGGGTATACTTTAACAATAAGCTGATGAATTTCGGCAGTGCCAAGGAAGCAATGGATCATGGATTTGCCATGATCACAGAGGAGCGTAAGGCCAACGGACTTTTCCTGAAAGGGGATCTTACCTTCAACACCACCATTGCAAACCTGAACCACTATAAATCTGGTATTGCCCTTTCTGATTCCAAAATGGTAAAGGCAACAGCCAATGAAATCAAGGTTATGCATACCAAATGTATGGGACCGGAGGATATGATCACCAGTCTTTCCGGCGGAAACCAGCAGAAGGTAATCTTCGGAAAATGGCTGGAGCGCCAGCCTCAGGTATTTATGATGGATGAGCCTACCAGAGGTATTGACGTAGGCGCTAAATACGAGATTTATGAGCTGATCATTAAGATGGCCAAAGCGGGAAAGACCATTATCGTGGTTTCCTCAGAGATGCCGGAAATCCTGGGCATTACCAATCGTATCGGCGTTATGTCAAACGGACATCTTTCCGGTATTGTAAATACCAAGGAGACAAATCAGGAAGAGCTTTTAAGGCTCAGTGCAAAATACCTGTAATATCAGGTACCAAAATACCTATGCATGAAATATGAGGGAGATTGAAAGATATGGCTAATGACAGGATTCTGACGGCTGAACAGGAAATGAAGCTGCGTCAGCCCATTGATGATTATATTGGTAAGATCCAGGCGCAGATCGACGGCCTGAGAAAAGATGGAACCGATCAGGTAGTAGCTATCCAGAATACCATAGACGGGGTGAAGAGAGACCGCAGCCTTACAAAAGGAGAAAGGGAGGACCGTCTGGGAGAACTTCGCAGGCAGCTGGAAAAGGCAAAAGCTGTAGAAGCCAAGAATAAAGACGAGGTTTCAAAACTGATCGACCAGGGCGTAAGCTATCTGAAAGAACATTTTGATAAAGAATATTATCAGCCGGTAAAAGAAAGCTGCGCACAGGAAAAAGTAAAAGCAAAAGAAAAATATGATAAGAAGATCGCAGATCTGGCGAAAGAACACCAGGAAATCGTCTCAAAACTTTCTGCTCATCAGGAAATTAAGGACGAGAACTATGTATACAAAAACCGCCGGTTCGATGCGAAGATGGAGCTGGAAAAGGATTACCAGGCGATTAAGGACAGAAGACATGCCGCCTATACCCATAAGTATCACCTGATCGATATGCTCCGTATGTCCAAGTTTACATTTATAGAGGCAAGAGCTCAGAAGTGGGAGAACTATAAATACACATTTAACCGCAGGCAGTTCCTCCTGAGAAACGGTCTGTATATCGCCATTATCCTGGTGTTTATCATGCTGTGTATCATCACTCCTATGGTAAAAGGCTCACCGCTGCTGACTTACAACAATGTACTGAACATCCTCCAGCAGGCATCTCCGAGAATGTTCCTGGCTCTGGGTGTTGCAGGACTGATCCTCCTGGCCGGTACAGACTTGTCTATCGGACGTATGGTTGGTATGGGTATGACCACTGCCACCATTATTATGCATCAGGGTATCAATACTGGAGGTGTCTTCGGACATATCTTTGACTTTACAGGACTGCCTATCGTAGTGAGAATGATCTTTGCACTGGTTATGTGTATCCTTCTGTGTACGATCTTTACTACCATCGCAGGATTCTTCACTGCAAAGTTCAAGATGCACCCATTTATTTCCACTATGGCAAACATGCTGATGATCTTCGGTATTGTTACATATGCTACAAAGGGTGTATCCTTTGGCGCTATTGAACCAACCATTCCAAATATGGTAATCCCTAAGATTAACGGATTCCCAACAATCATTCTTTGGGCAGTAGCAGCTATCGCTATTGTATGGTTTATCTGGAATAAAACTACTTTCGGTAAAAACCTGTATGCAGTAGGCGGAAATCCAGAAGCAGCTTCTGTTTCCGGTATTTCTGTATTTGCAGTAACTGTAGGCGCATTCATTCTGGCAGGTATTCTTTACGGATTCGGCTCCTGGCTGGAATGTATCCGTATGGTAGGTTCCGGTTCTGCAGCATATGGACAGGGCTGGGAAACAGACGCCATTGCAGCCTGCGTAGTAGGCGGCGTATCCTTTACCGGTGGTATCGGTAAGATTTCAGGTGTGGTAGTCGGTGTACTTATTTTCACTGCCCTGACCTACTCCCTGACAATCCTGGGTATTGATACAAACCTTCAGTTCGTATTCTCAGGTATCATCATACTCGTGGCAGTAACCCTTGACTGTCTGAAATACGTTCAGAAAAAGTAATTATATTCCTGCTTAAAGAGGCTGGCGCATGGCCCCCCAAAGAGGGTTATGTGCCGGCTTCTTTGTGATAAAAGCTTTAACATGCAGGAGTATTACTGACATTTTTCAGAATTTTTGCTATAATACAAAAACAATTAGGAAATATACGGATTTGGAGAAAAAACATGGATATATATACAGTTCTTCTGGTAGACGACGAAGAAGAGGTAATACAGGTCATTATGAAAAAAATTAACTGGGAAGGCCTGGGCTTTTCGGTAATCGGCTATGCCAACAATGGAGTAAAGGCTCTGGAAATGGTGGAAGAATTTCAGCCGGATGTAGTAATGACAGATATCAAGATGCCCTATATGGATGGCATGGAGCTGTCCAATCGGATAAAGACGGACTTTCCGGCTACAAAGATCCTGCTTTTTACCGGTTATGATGAATTTGAATATGCAAAAGAAGCAGTTCATCTGGAGATAGAGGAATATATTCTGAAACCGGTAAACTCCATTGAACTGACCAATGTGTTTACTCAGCTGAAGATAAAGCTGGACCAGGAAATCAGTGAGAAACGGAACGTAGCTACTTTGGAGAAACATTATATGGAGTCTCTTCCCCTTCTCCAGGCAGACTTTTATTCTGCTTTGATTGAAGGAAGACTCAGCAGGAAGGAGGCAGGAAAATACCTTTCCGATTACAGGATTTCATTTGAAGGCCCCTGGCACTGCTGCCTTGTGGTTCATACATCTTCTACTCAGGTTCCTGAAAATATGCACCCCAGGCTTCTGGCCACTTCTGTACAGAAACAGGCCCAGGAGAAACTGGGAGAAAGGTGGCGGACAAAAAGTTTTTCCTATTTGGGTAATACGGTTATGCTCTGTCAGCTTGAGAATGAAAATGAGATTTCTGAACTGACAGATGAATGTGACCGGTTCTGCCGGTATGCCAACAGGATCATCGGCGCTGTAGTCACCATAGGTATAGGACAGGTCTGTGCAGACATCCTGGAACTGGCTCAGTCCTACAGGGGAGCAAGAGAAGCGGTCTCCTACCGGGTGATCTACGGAGCCTCCAGAGCCATTAATATACGGGAGATAGCGCCTCAGGAACTGAGGCAGCCGGAGCGGGATAATGAAGGAGAGCTGTCAAATCTCTTTAAAATGATCCGGCTGGGGACGGAAGAAGAGGTACGGGCTGAAGCGGATAAGTATCTGTCCCGGATGTCCTTTCCTGAAAAGTCTCTGCAGCAGCATAATATTGAGGTTATGGAACTGGTAGGCGCTTTGTACAGATTTGCTGGAAATAACCATATCGGTGAGGAGCTTTTTTCAAAGGATACAAGAGAAATCTATACCCGCCTTCTGGATATGGAGCCTGAGGAACTGCGGAGGTGGCTGACAAACATCAGCCTCTATTTCAGAGAAAACCTGATTACCGCCAGGAGCCGGTCTACACAGTCCTTTGTTTCAAAGGCAGAGGAGTATGTGAAAAATCATTATGGGGAAGAGGGACTTTCCCTGGACAGCATCTGCCAGGTCCTGGGAGTATCCAATTCTTATTTTTCTACCATATTTAAGAAGGAGACAGGAAAGTCCTTTACCGGCTACCTTACAGATTACCGCATGGAGCAGGCTGCCCGCCTGCTTATTGGAACCGATGAAAAAAGTTATATCATAGGGAAAAGTGTAGGGTATACGGATCCTAATTACTTCAGCTATGTTTTTAAGAGAAAGTTTGGGGTATCCCCCTCAAAATACAGGACGGAATATGGAGAAAGTAAAGAATAGATTTTTTGAATATTTGAATAAGCTAAAGCCCAGAGGGATACAGTCTATCCTTATGATTTCCTTTTCTGTGCTTTCTGTGGCGGTCATGCTGACCCTGGGAGTGGTGCTGTACATCCGGTTTTCCAATGTATCCAGAGATGAGATTGTGGAAACTACCAGGAAGCTGATGGAGCAGACGGGAGAGAACCTGGAGGACTATCTGGTAAGCATGCGGCAGATTTCAGACGCAGTTTACTATAACGTGGTGAAGGAAAGTGATTTTTCCGCTGAGCAGAACGAGATCCAGGAGGGAATGAACCTGCTTTACGAGGCTAACCGGGATAATCTGAGGAGCATTGCCATATATAACGATTATGGCAGCTTAATGGCAGCAGAGCCTGTGGCTTCTCAAAAAGAAGACCCTAATGTGACCCGTCAGAGCTGGTATCAGCAGGCAATGGAGGAGGTGGAAAATATGCATTTTTCCACCCCTCATATCCAGAATCTTTTTGATGATGGCACCAAGGGGTATTACTGGGTGATCTCTCTTAGCCGAATGGTAGAGATTACCGATGGCGGAGACTCCAGAGCGGGAGTTCTTCTGGTAGATATGGATTATTCCAGTATTTCCCGTATGATGGACCAGATAAATACAGAGAACAGCGGACAATATTTTTACCTCTGCGACAGCAACGGGGAAATCATCTATCATCCCAGGCAGATACAGATCAGTGACGGCATTTTTGATGAAAATAATCAGACTGCCGCCGGGTACAAGGAAGGGGTCTATGACGAAGTCTTTAACGGAGAGCACAGGAAGGTACTGGTAAACAGCATAAGCTATACAGGCTGGAAACTGGTAGGGGTGATCCCCTATTCTACTTTCACTCACGGCATGGTAAATATCCGGTATTTTATCATGATGCTGATCCTGCTCATGGCCATGATGCTTGCCTTTGTAAACAGGCTGGTATCCGTCTGGATATCCAGTCCTATCCTGAAACTGAATGACTCGGTGAAGGATTATGAAGCCGGAGAAAAACCCAAAATCTATATCGGAGGCTCTCAGGAAATCCGCCACCTGGGCTACTCCATCCAAAGCTCTTATGAACAGATTGATGACCTGATGAAGAAGATTGTCCTGGAGCAGAATGAGAGAAGGAAAAGTGAACTGGATGCCCTTCAGAGTCAGATCAATCCTCACTTCCTGTATAATACCCTGGAGTCCATTACCTGGATGGTAGAGGGAGAAAGGAATGATGAGGCGGCCTTTATGATCTCCCAGCTTGCAAAGCTTTTCCGGATCAGCCTGTCCAAGGGCAGGACGGTGATCACCATTAAAGATGAGCTTCAGCATGCTCAGAGCTATATGAACATACAAAAGGTGAGGTATAAGAATTCTTTTGCAGTTGTTTTTGACGTGGATGAGGAAATCTATTCTTACTGTACAGTGAAGCTGGTCCTTCAGCCTATATTGGAAAATGCTATCAGCTATGGGGTAAGCGCTATGGATGAGGGTGGAGAGATCAGGATCACGGGACGAAGAGAAGAAGGGACTGTGATTCTGGCTGTAACAGATAATGGCATCGGGATGTCAGAGGAAGAAGTAAGATTTGTTCTTACAGACAGCACGAGAGTGCCAAAACACGGTTCCGGAGTGGGATTGGTGAACGTAAATAACCGAGTTCAGCTTCTTTTCGGAAAGGAGTATGGCCTGAAGGTGGAAAGCGAGCCTGATGAGGGAACGGTGGTATCCATTGTCATACCGGCAGTGCCCTATACGGAGGAAAATCGGAAGATTCTGGAAAAAGGTTATCTCTTCGGTAAGAATGTGATCAAAAAGATAGAAGATGCAGGTAAAGAAAATGAAAAACAGTAAAAAAGTGTTTATCCTCACAGAATCTGTTTTGGGAATACTGGTCATCATCCTGGCGGTAGTTATGCTTATGGGAAGAAATGGAAAGGAACTCCATAAGGTTTCCGTGATCGTTGAAAATTCAGATGATAATCAGTGGGCAGCTTTTCGGTATGGACTTAGAATGGCGGCAGAAGACCAGGAGATGGAAATATCTGTGGTAAGCACAGAAGGGACTATGACACTGGAAGAGCAGCAGGCACTGGCCCAGCAGGAAATAGATAATGGCGCTGATGGCATTATATTGCAGCCGGTTCCAGGAGAGGATACAGAGGAGATGCTGAAAAAGATTGAAAAGAAGGTGCCAGTGATGCTGGTGGAGTCTACGGCTTCCAGAGAGGCTCAGAACTCTTCTTTTCCGGTTACTCAGCCGGATAATTATGCCATGGGCAAAGCTTTGGGAGCGGAACTTCTGAAGGACTGCGGGGACAATCTGAAGGGCAAAACCCTGGGAATTATTTCGGAAACGATGGAAGCGCAGGCATCCCTTGACAGAGCGGCAGGATTTAAAGAAGCATTAAAAGACCAGGGAACTAAAGTAGGATGGACTGCAGAAGGAACTTCGGAAGAAGGGAGCACAGATTCTCTGGTGAATTTGCCCAAAGTAGATTTTGTTATCGCCCTGGATGATACCAGCCTGACTGCAGCGGGAGAATACTCGGCAGCCAATGACCTTCACGGAGCCATTGTGTATGGAATTGGGAACTCTACTGAAGCGGCATATTATCTGGATACAGGAGCTGCCCAGTGTCTTGTGGTTCCTGATGAGTTTAATGTAGGGTATCAGAGCCTTCAGGAGGTTTCTGAAAAGCTGGGACATTCTTTCAGAAAAATGGAGGACCGGGAGACTGACTATACAGTAATCCGCAGAGATACTCTTTTTACAAAGGAGAATCAGGAGATTCTCTTTACAATGAGCCAGTAGGAAGGGGTAAAGGATGAAAAAGAGAAAAGTTTTAGCCGCGGCGCTGGCTTTTGGCATAGGCATACAGGGGCTGGCTTCCTGTACGGCAGAAGAACAGACGGGAATTGTCCGGGCCCAGGTAGGCGTGGCTTGTTATAATCAGAGCGATATATTTATCAGTGAGCTGCTGGACTGTTTTGAGGAGAAACTGAACCAGCTGGAGAAGGGCTCTTTCGAGGCTACAGTGACTGTGAGAGACAGTGCCGGCTCTCAGCGGATCCAAAATGATCAGGTAAAGGAACTGGTAGATGCAGGCTGTAATGTGCTTTGTGTGAACCTGGTGGACCGGGCGGACCCATCGGAGATCATAGATATTGCCAGAGAAAATGATATACCTATTATCTTCTTTAACCGGGAGCCGGTGGCGGAAGACATGATGCAGTGGGACAAGCTCTATTATGTAGGGGCAGATGCAAAACAGTCCGGAGTGATGCAGGGTGAACTGGCAGCAGATGCCATAGAGACGGAGCCTCAGATTGACAGGAATAAAGACGGGAAGATTCAATATGTGGTACTGGAGGGAGAACCGGGACACCAGGACGCCATTATCCGGACGGAGAACGCAGTAGATACTTTAAGAGGAAAGGGTGTGGAGCTTGAAAAACTCAGCTATGGCATTGCCAACTGGAATCAGGCTCAGGCGGAAAACCGTATGCTCCAGATGATCGGACAGCATCAGAACCAGATTGAACTGGTACTGGCCAATAATGACGCCATGGCTCTGGGGGCTATTGACGCCTACAAAAAACTGAACCGGACAGAATCAGCCCTTCCCGTATTTTTCGGCATTGACGGCACGAAAGAAGGACTGGAGGCTATTAAAGAAAAAAAGATGGCCGGAACCGTGTATAACGACAAGGAAGGCCAGGCAGAGGCCATGGCAAAACTGACAGAAGCCCTTGTTTCCGGCAGCGGACTGTCAGATATAGAATTTGAAAATGAGAAATATATTTATCTTCCCTATTCCAAGGTTACCTTTGAAAATGTAGAGGACTATATAGAGAAAGAATAGTTTTCCTTGTACATCGACGCTAAGGAACTTCAATATAAGTGTTCACCCGGCTGCCTGCTTTGTAGTATACTATTACCTATACTTATTGATAAAGGAATGAGAGCGTTGTTAGAAGTAATTGTATGTTTCATTGCAGGAATGGGAGCAGGTCTTGGAACGGGATTTGCGGGAATGAGCGCTGCAGCAGTAATCAGCCCTATGCTGATCACATTTCTTGGGATGCCGGCGTACCAGGCGGTGGGGATCGCTCTTGCCAGCGATGTGCTGGCCAGCGCTGCCAGCGCTTATACTTACGGAAAGAATAAAAATCTGGATATCCGCAACGGTCTGATCATGATGGCGGCTGTTCTGATAATGACCATGGCAGGAAGCTGGCTGGCAAGTCTTATGCCGGATAGCACGATGGGAAGCTTTTCTGTGATCATGACCTTTCTTCTGGGCGTCAAATTTATTGCCAGCCCTGTTATGACCACCAAGGAACTTATGAACGGAGTAAGCAGGAAAGTTCGGATGCTTCAGTCCGTTGTCTGCGGTATTGTGATCGGATTCATCTGCGGCTTTGTGGGTGCCGGCGGGGGAATGATGATGCTGCTGATCCTGACCTCTGTTCTGGGCTATGAGCTGAAAACAGCTGTAGGGACCAGCGTTTTTATTATGACTTTTACAGCCTTTACCGGAGCTGTCAGCCATTTTGCCATTGGAGGGCTGCCGGATATAAGCTGTCTGGCCCTCTGCATTATTTTTACCCTGATCTGGGCAGAGATCGCAGCCCGGTTTGCCAATAAGGCGGCCCCCATAACTCTGAACCGAGTTACAGGAGTCGTCCTGGTAGTATTGGGACTGGTCATGATAGGGGTGAATTTGTTTTAGCTTTTTAGATAAGTCCTGGCTTCTTTTATTTCATCTATGTATATGCTAAAATAGTACCTGTCATTATAGATTTAATGACCGGAAATGAAAGAACAGGAGAACCGTATATGGGGGAAAAGAAGTTTGCCGGGGCTATGGCGCTGGTTATGATTGTTTTTGCGGTGATTATGGAAATCTATTCCTATAAAGTTATTCCGGATATGGAAGTGGGCGTTTCCTCCTTTAATGATAACTGGACGATAAAAGAAGAAAACGGAGAAAGTGTGCAGGTGACGCTTCCGGTAAAACGCCAGGTGCCGGCGGGACAGGAACTGGTACTGGAAAACAGAATACCGGATAAATTTTATATGAATGGCGGAATTGTTTTCAGATCCAGACAGCAGGAAGTGGAAGTCTATATGGAGGAAGAGCTGCTCTATAAATACCCGGAGAAAGAATTGATAGGACAATCCCTTCCGGGAAATTGGAATTTTGTAATGCTTCCGAAAGATTGTGAGGGGAAAACACTGACAGTGAAGATCCGATCCCCATATCAGAAATTTTCCGGCCAGATAGGGGAGGTTTATTATGGAAACTATAGTGAGCTGCTGGATTTTATTATAAAAAAACAAACCCCGATATTCCGAATGGGGATTCTGATCGGAATTGCCGGAGCAGTCATAGAGGTTCTGGCAGTAGTTCTGCGAAAATACAGAATTTATTCTTATCAGGAACTGCTGGGCGGGCTGCTGATCCTGGCTTCGGTATGGCTGTGCGGCGAGTCTCAGATGCCTCTGGTGTTTCTGGGAGTAGAAGCGAAATACTATGTGACGATTATGGCGCTGCTGTTTTTGCTTATGTTTGTCTATGGATATCTTTATGTCAGATGGGGAAACATTCAGGGGAAAATCACAAGAAGATTGTTTTATTTCAGCGGTATAGCCGGAGCCGGAACCATGGGATTGTCTGTGGCAGGTATCTGGGACCTTATGAGGATCATGCCCGGGATCCTGGTATTTGCAGGAGGAACTGCAGGATATGCTTTCTGGATACATCTCAGGGCTTTTCTGAAGAAAGAGGGAAGATACCTGGGATCGGAGACTGTCTGTGTGGGCCTGATCCTGGCAGCTGCGCTGGTGGAAATCTTGTTTTTTTATTCAAGATCTAACAATATAGCAGGGCCTTTTGTACGTTTGACCATGCTCTTATATGCTTTGAACCATTTTCGGATCGATCTGCTGGAGACTTATTACGGCTTGAGAGAAAGGGCGGAATTGGAGAAAAGGCTTCGCAGAAGCCAGGCAGAATTAATGACCAGTCAGATAAAGCCTCATTTTATTTATAATACCTTGAATTCGATCAGGGCTCTGGTACGGATCGATCCGGAAACCGCTTATAATACGATTTATGATTTTTCTACCTATCTCAGAGAAAATCTCAGATCTCTGGAGGATGTGGATGTGATCCCCTTTTCACAGGAACTGAAACATGTGAAGGCTTATGTGAATATTGAGAAGATCCGGTTTGAAGAACGAGTCCAGGTGGTGTTTGATATCCGGGAACAGAATTTCCAGGTGCCGCCACTTTCTGTCCAGCCTTTGGTGGAAAATGCTGTTAAGCATGGGATATGTAAAAAGATCCAGGGCGGAACTGTCTGGATCCGCAGTTATAAGGAATCCGGAGATTATGTGATTGAGGTAGAGGATAACGGTATTGGATTTGACAGCAGCAATGTAGGTGAAAAGAACCGGCAGAACAAGTCTATGGGGCTGGAAAATATCTGCTTCCGGATACAGGAGATCTCAGGAGGCAGCATGGAGATTTTCAGCCGTCCGGGGGAAGGAACAAAAGTAGTACTGCGGGTCCCTGAAAAAAAGACTTCGTATTACGGAAAGGGAGAGGACGGACATGAAAATAATCATAGTAGATGACGAAAGACTGGGAGTAAGGCAGTTCCAGATGGAAGCGGAAAGTGTGATAGGAACGGAGATCGCAGGCGCCTTTACCAATCCGGAAGAGGCCCTGGAATATGCCAGAGAAAATCCGGTGGAAGCAGCCTTTCTGGACATCGAAATGCCGGTTATGAATGGTCTGGTCCTGGCTCAGAAGCTCCGGGAGATCATTCCGGGGATCGTGATTATCTTTGTTACGGGATATGAACAGTATGCTATGGATGCTTTCCGCATCAAGGCGGACTTTTATCTGACAAAGCCCTATGACCGGAAAGATATAGCGGAAGCCATAGAGCGGGCCAGACTGCTGTCTGTCAGACTGAAGAAGCGGGTATATCTGCGTACCTTTGGAAAATTTGATATGTTTGTAGACGGACAGGTGGTGCATTTCGCAAATAATAAGGCGAAGGAACTGCTGGCCCTCTGTGTGGACCGCCGGGGAGGAAGTCTGACCATCTGGGAAGCTGTAGATAAGCTTTGGGAAGGACGGGAATATGACGACCGGGTAAAAAACCTGTACAGAAAAGCCATCATGAATCTCCGGCAGACTTTTGCAGAGCATGGACTGGCGGACATATTCAGCAACAACAGAGGGGAGTGCAGCATTGACTGCAGAAAGGTAGACTGTGATTATTACCGGCTGCTGGAAGGAGATGAAACTGCCAGGAGAGCCTGGCTGCTGACAAAAGAATATATGGGAGAATATTCCTGGGCTGAGGAAACCCAGGCCGTTTTGCTGTCCTTATGATTTTCTGCGAAAATCCGTATAGGTACAGCCCTTTGATGGGGACAGGCTATAGTTTATATCTGTGCTGCCCTTTGTATAAAGGGTGCAATTAATTACATTTCATCACATCCCAAGATGTCTTAAAGATCTGTCCGAGTCGGACATTTTTCAATGATTAAAAATAGAAACATGCTTTTTACAGATAAAAAGTAACACTTCGGTAACACCGGGCAGAGTATACTTAAGTGTCGTATATAAAAATCCTATAGCGACAAAAACAGAATACGAAAAGAAAAATCCGGAATCTGTAAAAAAGCGGCATATTTGCACGAAGGATTGTTTCGAATGCCCCAAAGGAGTCTGCAGACCAGGCAGAAAGGAGCATGGGTTACACCGTTTTCCTGACATTGAAAATATACGAATATTCGTATACAATGAAGGTGAAAATATCTGAAATAAAGGCGGTGTGAACATGAAAGATTATCTTTCTCTTAGGGAGGCGGCCCAAAAGTGGGGGGTGTCCGAAAGGAGAATTAACCAATATTGTACAGAAGGCCGAATAGCCGGTGCACAGCGGATCGGGAAAGCCTGGGCAATTCCTTCTAATGCACAAAAGCCCGGCGATCCCAGACGAATGCGTCAGCAGGGGAAAATTCCTCCGCTGCAGACACCTGCCGGCGGCCGGCTGAATCACGCAAACCTTATGCCCTTGATGAATACGGCATTTGTACCGGGAAATTGCCAGGCTGCAGCCCTAGCTATGACCCCGGGACCCCGGAGGGATATCGCTCTGGCAGAGTATCATTATTTCAGCGGACAGCCGGAGGCTGCAGCAAAAGAGGCTGAAGTGTATCTTACCAGCCCTGATATAGGGGCGAAACTTTCTGCCTGTCTGATCTATGCCTATGCCAATTTGTCTCTGGGACGTATTCCCCGGGCAAGATTTGCCCTTGATGAGCTGAATGCCGCCCTTGCTTCTGCTGGAAAGGAATCCCCAGAGTTCCGGGCTGCAGCGGCCTTTGTTGCATCGGCGGGGGCGGTACTTTTGCATCTGCCGATGCCGGATAAGCTGCCGGAGATTGAAAGCTTTCTGCCTCTGCTTCCGCCGGGACTGCGGGCCTTTGCTTTGTATGTACAGGCCCACTATCTCTATTTGAAAAAGGAATACAGCAAAAGCGCCGGGACGGTAGAGGCGACACTTGCTATGGGCGCCTCGGCTTATCCCATTCCTGCTATTTACCTGCATCTGGTTGCAGTGATGGACTATATGAGTCTGAAGCAGTCTGAACAGGCGCAAGGGCATCTTCTGACGGCATGGGAAATGGCCCGGCCGGATGATCTCATCGAGGGCTTTGGAGAACACCATGGGCTTTTAGGCGCAATGCTGGAAGCGGTTATAAAACCCCAATGGCCAGAAGATTTCAAAAGAATTATCGACATTACTTACCGTTTTTCTTCCGGATGGCGTAGAGTTCATAATCCTATAACCGGCCATGATGTAGCCGATGATCTGACCACAACGGAGTTTGCGATTGCCATGCTTGCAGCCCGTAACTGGACAACCCAGGAGATCGCAGAACACCTGAATATCTCCGTAAACACGGTAAAAAGCCATATCTCCGAGGCTATGCGGAAACTGAATGTAAGGAACCGGAAAAGCCTGAAACAATATATGTTAGAGTAAGAAAAATATCTGAAAAGCCTTTGGCTATCACCCATTTCGACGGGGAGAATGGGTGATGGTTTTTCCAGGATTTTCCCTGTATAATAAAAAAAGCTGCATTGTGGATACTGATAGAAAACAGTTGCCCGGAGTCCAGGTATTCTGTGATGGAAGAACGACGCTCTTTTATGAAAAAGGAAAAGAAACTGATTGTGGAACCTTTGGTATGGAGGCTGTCACACAGAACTATCGGAGAACCCGGAATACTGGAAAAGACAGAAATTTGCACTAAGGATCGCCTTGAACGCTTTCCTGAGAGCTGAATTCAGGCAGGAAAGCAGGCGGATATAGCAGGGAGTGATGGGATGAAATTAAAAGATGGACTGATACTCAGGGAAGTGGCTGGTCAGTATGTGATCGTACCGACAGGGAAACGGGTCAAGGATGTGACAGGAGTTCTGTATATGACCAAACCTGCGGCAGCCCTGTGGGACTATATGCAGAGTCATGACTTTGAAAAAGAAGACCTGATCAAGCTGACCATGGAACGGTATACAGACGCCACATACGACCAGGTATCAGCAGACTTGGATAAATTTTTAAAGGAGCTGGCAGAACGAGGCATTCTGGAGGTAGAAGGCCAGATATATGGAAATTTCAGTATGCGTCTGCCGAAACAGCCAAAATGAGCAGTCATGAATTTGAACCTGCCTGCAGGAGAATGGAATGGCTGGATCCTTTTTATAAGGCAGTATGGGAGAAAGCTTTTGCAGAGGCAATCCCTATATCCGGAACTTTTGAACTGACACCCAGGTGCAACTTTAACTGCCGTATGTGTTACGTACATCTGCCGGAATCTGAAATCGGCAGACATGGCAGGGAACTGACGGCAAAAGAATGGATTCGGATTGCTACAGAAGCAAAAGACGCAGGAACTACCTGGCTTTGCATTACCGGAGGAGAACCTCTGATGCACCCGGAATTTGAAACCATTTGGCGGGAATTGAACCAGATGGGATTTTTCATCACCCTGCAGACCAATGCTTCTCTTGTACCAAGATTTGAAAAACTGTTCCAGGAATGTCCGCCCCGGGCCTGTAAGATTACCCTGTATGGATCCAGCGATCAGGTGTACGCAGATGTGTGCCAGATAGAAAAAGGATTTACAAGGGCTAATGCGGGAATCCAGATGTTAAGGCAGATGAAGATACCAATCGAATTGGTCAGCACGGTGATCCGCCAGAATCTGGATGATGTGGAAAATATCATTCGGTATGTGGGAAAAAATAAGCTTCAGTGGATCCCTAACATAAACGTAAGGACTGCCGGACGAGGGGTAGAGGTAGATATGAAAAATCTGCGGATCCGCCCGCCGAAAATAGATAAGCCAGCCGGACAGGAAGCGACAGGACAGAAAAAAAGAATTATGGATCCGGACAGAAAGCCTTGTACATATTGTAAAGATTTTCGCTTGGGCTATTGGATTGTCTGGAACGGATATATGAGATTTTGCAGCTTTATGAACGGCCCGGATATTCCGGTGAGGGACAAGCCCTTTCAAGAATGCTGGCAAGAACTGGTTAAATTCCAGGAAAGCCTTCAGTGGCCGGAAGAATGCAGGATATGCGAACAGAAAGAAAGCTGTGTAAGGTGTGCAGCCTTGTTTGATATAGAGAATGGAAATTTGAAGATGAAAGATGAATTTTGTAAGAAGAGAAAGGGGTAGTGGAGTATGGGAACAATTTATGGTGAGTCAATAGATATTCCGGTGAAAGACAATTATGATCAGAATGGAGGAATTGCTCTATTTTCGATTGGCGACGGAGAAGGCGGCACTATTACAGGAGGGTCAGGAGATTCTGAAGAAGGCGGATATGAAACATTTGCCCGCATTCTATGGTCTATTACTGTAAATGAACACGGTACTTATATGTCAGGGGGGATTACAGGCTCCACTGATTGGATGCAGGAAAATACTAATTCCCCATTTCGAACATGGAATACTCAGGATCTTGCAGATGAGGCAATACGATCCGGGAATCTTAATACAGTTTTTAGTCAATGGAATAGTAGCACAGCGCTGACAGACATATTCCGATTTTTATCAGAGGCAGCTGCTAAGCATCCAGGATGTGTTTCTGGATTTGTGGGATGACATGCATACTACATATACAAGCATTGGAATAAATTTTCAAATTTATAATGATATAGAAAAATGGTCGCCGTATGAAACAAATAAAAAAACGATAGCTTTTGAAGTATGGCATCTTGACAAAAAATATTTTTTTCATGGCTTAGAATATTTTAAAATAGATAACGATTGGAAACATATCGTTCGCAGGAATAGAGATGTGATGTTATCTGACACTAACTGGAAAAAATCAATTATATTACCGCTATATAATTTGCAAAATAGGAATAGCTTTTTGTGTCAACTATTTTATACCCATGCCGTCCAGCGTCACATTCTCTACCTACATAGTTCTCTAATTGATTATCAAGGCCATGGCCTCATGTTCCTGGGACTCTCCGGTATCGGCAAGACCACCCAGGCTGAACTATGGAACCAGTACCGTGACGCCTTGATTATTAATGGAGATGTGGTATTCGTTCAGGAAACCCAGGAAGCTTTCTTGGGCTGGGGTACTCCCTGGCATGGTTCCTCACCTTATTGTGAGAATACCAATGTACCGGTCTGTGCCATGATCGTTCTGAAGCAGGCTCCGGAAAACTCTATCCGGGAGCTTATGGGTTTTGAAAAGGTAACTGCAGTTTCTAACAGCGTATTTTATCCTCGCTGGCTGGAAAACGGCATGGAACTTTGTCTGGAAACTTTGGATCATCTGCTTACAAAGCTTCCAGTCTACGAACTCTCCTGCCGCCCGGATGAGGATGCGGTGAAGCTCACCGAAGAGACCATCTTCGGCAAATAAACAATGTATATATTATGTACGTTATATACGACGTATACATACCAAAACACATTACAAACCTTGAAAATTTAGTACCCTAAACTAAGCCGGAAAACTACAACCAGGAATCAGCGCAGACTGACCATGAAAATGGACAAATATTCCCGATTTCACTTATACCGGGCAGCTCTGTACATAGTCTACGAAAAGCCTGCAGCGATTCCTGCCGCACACTTACTTATCGTTTGGGGCGTCAAAATTTTCAACAGAATCTCATTCCTGTATTCGGGGGAAATGCAGAATATGGGAATGGGATTTTTATGTCTGCGGGAGGAAAAATCCGGCGGATAAGTACAGGCAGAAAGCCTGCTGTATCCAGATAAGGGGAGTATCTATGAGTGGCGTAAAGCATATCATTCAGCGGATCCGGGAGGGCAGGCTGAAGCAGCTGATAGGTGAACTGCTGTGGATGTATGCCTATGTCCGGCGCTATTGGTTTTTGATAGGAGTTTACATACTTTTGGGAACTTCAGGCTCTGTTCTGTCTCTGGGGACTTCTGTGGTGAGCAGAGACCTGGTAGACGCTGTCACAGGAGTAAATTCTATGGAGATTGTCCGGGTGGCAGCTACCTATGTGGGAGTAGGGGTTTCCCAGATTTTTATTAATGCGGTAAAGTCCAGGATGTCTCTGAAGGTGCGTCTGAAGGTGACCAATGAGATCCGGGCGGATATTTATGAACAGGTACTCCGGACTAACTGGGAGTCGCTGGCCAAATACCGGTCGGGAGACCTGCTATACCGGGTAAATGGAGATGCAGGAATGGTGGCCAATACCATTCTTTCTTTTCTTCCTAACGTGGTGACCACACTGATCAGTTTTGGAGGTGCTTTTGTTATTGTGATCCAACATGATCCGGTGATGGCAGTGATTGCCCTTCTGGGAGCCCCCATATCTTTTATTACTTCAAGATATTCGGCAAAGCGTATGCGGCAGTTTCAGAGAGACAATCAGAATGTAGCCAGCGACCGGACGGTTTTTGATCAGGAGACTTTTCAGAATCTGCAGTTTATCAAGGCATTTGGCATGCTGGACAGGGTAACGGAGAAATTCCACAAGATTCAGCAGGAATCTGTGGATATTGCTCTGCGGCAGAATAAATTTCAGCAGTATATGACCATTATTACCTCCCTGGTGGGCCAGGCTGTGGGATATGCCTGCTATGGATTTGCAGCTTTTCGCCTGTGGCAGGGGGAGATCAGCTACGGCACTATGACCATGTTTGTGTCTATGGCCGGGTCTTTAAGGGGATCTTTCAGCGGAATCCTGAATATGGCTCCAATGGTGATCCGGGCAGGAATCAGCGCAGAGCGGATCATGGAGATCACCAGCCTTCCCCGGGATTCCATGGAGGATAAAGAAGAGGCTGAGGAGATCAAGGCCAGGGCAAAGGAAGAGGGCGTCTTTGTACATATGGAAGACGTGGACTTTGCCTATGAAGAAGAGAAATGGATTTACCGGGAGGGGAATTTCCGGGCAGAGCCGGGAGAAATCGTGGCGCTTATCGGCCCTTCGGGCCAGGGAAAAACTACAACTTTAAATTTGATCCTGGGTCTTTATCATCCCCAGAAGGGACGGATCCAGGTGGGGAATCCGGATGGTCAGGTCCTTCGGGCTTCTTCTTCTACCAGATGTCTGTTCAGCTATATTCCTCAGGGAAATACCATGTTCTCCGGAACCATCGCAGAGAACATGCGGATGGTGAAGCCGGAAGCCACAGACCAGGAGATCCGGGAGGCGCTGGAGGCTGCCTGCGCCTGGGAGTTTGTGGAGAAGCTGGATGGCGGCATGGATACCGAGGTCCGGGAGCGGGGCACCAGGTTTTCGGAAGGCCAGAAACAGCGGCTTTCCATTGCCAGAGCTCTTCTGGCAGATGCGCCGGTGATGATCCTGGACGAGGCTACCAGTGCCCTGGATGTGGCTACGGAGCGAAGGGTTCTCAGGAGGATCATTAAGAAGGAGCCTCACCGGACGGTGATCGTAGCCGCCCACAGGCCCAGCGTATTCTCTATGTGCAGCCGGGTTTATAAGGTAGGAGAAGGAAAAGTACGGGAAGTAGACGAAGAGGAGATTCAGGAGTTCCTGAATGAGTTTTGAGAATAAAGAAAGGAAACTGTTATGAGATTTGTCAGAGCTGGGGTAGTGATGATTTTTATTTTGTCTCTGGTAATCTTTGGCGTATCCCGGGTAGTTCTTTTTCAGAACCGGGATCCCAATGAACCGGAGATCGTAAGTGACCGGGAGATTTTGGAGATTCCCTGCGAGTATACCCAGGAACAGCTGTTAGAGGGGCTTACAGCCTCAGATCAGGAAGACGGGGATCTGACCTCGCAGATCGTGGCAGGCTCTTTTTCCAGATTTATTGAGCCGGGATTGTGCAACATGACCTATGTGGTCTTTGACTCTGCTGATCAGCCTGCCTCTCTTACCAGACAGGTAAGGTTTACCGACTATCATTCTCCCAGGTTTACCCTGACGGAGCCTCTGGTGTTTTCAGAGGGAGAAGGAAGCTATGATGAGCTGATGGGCCGGCTGGGCGCCCAGGATCAGCTGGACGGGGATCTTTCTGACTGGATCACCCAGACAGATACAGATGTAAATTATCAGAGGGCAGGAAGTTATACCACGACTTTAGAGATGAGCAACAGCCTGGGGGATACGGTGACCCAGGATCTGCCGATCCATGTGGTGGCTGCAGAGGGGCATTCTCTGGAGATTGTTTTGAATACCGGGATTGTTTATATAGACCAGGGCAGCGGTATTGACGCCGCAGCCTATATTCAGGAACTTTTGGGCAACCAGGGCAATAATCTGGATACCAGCCTTATTTCGTCGGAATCCAATGTGGATCCCCAGACGCCAGGCTGTTATGAGGTCCATTATCAGGCAGAGGACGGACAGGGAAATTCCGGGGAAACCTGGCTGACTGTGATCGTAGAAGGGTGAAAGGAGGAGGCAGATGAATCGGGAACTTTTTCGACTGGATGAAATAAGCATAAGAGGCCTCTGTCTTGAGCTTCTTCGGAGTCTATGGATGATCCTGGTGATCGGGGTGTCTCTGTGGCTGGGGATCACCGGGGTCCATACTTTGATCTATGAGCCGGTCTATACTTCCACCGCTACCCTGGTGGTAACAGTGAAGGGACAGACCAGCGCCTATTCCTCTCTGTCGGTGACCAGCCAGATGGCAGATGTTTTCGGAGAGGTATTTCAGAGTTCGGCGCTAAGGTCCAGGATCATAGAAGATGTGGGAGAGGAAATCGCAGGAGATATTACCTGTACTCCTATTACAGACACCAACCTGCTTACTTTAAGCGTGTCCAGCCCGGATCCGCGGCAGGCGTATCTGTTTATCAATTCTGCTTTGGAAAATTATGAGCAGGTGGCAGGAGATGTGTTCTCGAATGCTTCTCTCCAGATCCTTCAGGAACCTCAGGTGCCTTCTTCACCTTCCAATACTTCCTGGATCATGGCCAGGCGGAATCTGCTGGCGGCAGCAGGAATGCTGGCAATGGCGGCAGTGATCTGTCTTTTCTATCTCCTCCGGTTTACAGTGAAAAGTCCTTCTTCCGCTTCCAGGCTTCTGGATGGAACGGTCCGGGGGATCATTCCCTTTGAGAGCAAGGGGATCCTGGGAAGGAAGAATACCAAGAAAGCCCTTCTTCTGAATTCTCCCCTGGTAAGCATGGACTTTGCCGAGGCCAGCAGAAGAGCTGAGGCTAAGGTAGAGTATCATATGAGGCGGAATGATCAGAAGATCCTGCTGGTCACCAGTATCAGTGAAAATGAAGGGAAATCTACAGTGGCGGCTAATATTGCCCTGGCTCTGGCGGAGAAGCACCAGAAGGTGCTTCTGGTGGACGGGGACCTGCGGCAGCCTGCCCAGTATAAGGTTTTTGAGGAAAAAAGTGCAGGAAGGACTTCTGTAGAGCAGGTATTTACGGGAAAGGCCTCCTGGAAGGAGAATCTGTATTACAATAAAGCTGCAGGTATATGGGAGCTGTTCCAGTTTTCCGGCGCAAAAGATCCGGCTGCGGTCTTTGCAGAGGCACCTATGAAGACTCTGGCCCGGGAGTGGAAACAGGAGATGGACTATATTATCATAGACTGTCCGCCTACGGCAGTATCCACTGACGCAGAAGTCTGGATGGAAGCAGCGGATACTGTGCTATTAGTAGTCCGGGAGGACTGGTCTGATGTGCGGATAGTTAACGATACGGTAGATATGATCTGGCAGAGCGGCTGTGATTTCTCAGGATTTATTCTGAATGCTTTTCACAGAGACTGGATTTCCCAGAGTTCCGGATATGGATATGATTATGGAGACTATGGGAAAAACATCCGGAGAGGAGACCAAAGAGGATAAAAGTATGGAAGATCAGAGAAAAGAGATAGAAAACAGAGAAGACGATGAGATGGAAATTGACCTTGTCCTGCTTTTCAGGGCTTTCTGGAAAAGCTTTACCAAACTGTGGTGGCTGGTGCTGCTTCTGATTCTTGCGGGAGCAGGGGGCTTCTATGCTTTTCAGAATCTGAGATACGAGCCTCTGTACGCCAGCAGCGCTACTTTTACGGTAGCTACCGGAGATGGAGAGAGCGGCACCTATAATTTTTATTACAACAGTAATACAGCGGATCAGATGTCCAGGACTTTTCCTTATATTCTGGACAGCAGCTTTTTCAGAAGCGCCCTTTTGGAGCGGCTGGGAACAGATACCTTAAACGGTACCATTACTTCAGAGACGGTGGAAAATTCCAATATGGTCACCATGCGGGTGGAAAGCCCGGATCCAGAGGACGCCAGGGAGATCCTGGATACAGCTTTGGAAATCTATCCGGAAACGGCACGGTTTGTCCTGGGTGACATTCAGTTTAATTATCTGAACGAGCCAGAGACTCCCACAGAGCCTTTTAATCATATTGGTCTCAGGCGTACCTTGGCTCTGGGAGGAGGAGCCGGCGCACTGGCAGGAATTCTGATCCTGGGCCTTACGGCTCTTTTCAGAAGGACTGCCAGAAATCCGGAGGAGATGCAGAAGATCACCAGTCTCCGGTGCCTGGCTATGATCCCTCAGGTTCGCTTCAAGGCAAGGAAAAAGCAGAAGAAAAAGAAGATTTCTGTGCTGGACAAGAGGCTCTCTTTTGGTTACAGGGAAAGTCTCAGAGCCCTGGAAATCCGTCTGGAGAACATGATGGCAAAAGAAGGCGGCAAGGTCCTGCTGATCTCCAGTACGGCTTCCGGGGAGGGAAAATCCACACTGGCAGTGAACTTAAGCGAGCTGCTGGCATCCAGAGGAAAACGGGTGCTTCTCATAGACGGAGATCTGCGGAAACAGGATGACGCCGGGATCATCGGGATCCGGGACGGCGCAGGACTTGCAGATATTGTAAAAGGAGAGAAAACTATTCGGGAAGGCCTGCGGAAGCTGAAGAAAAGCGGTATCTGGTTTCTGGGGAGCCGCAGGACTGTGAAGCAGCCGGCTTCTGTTCTCAGCAGCCCCCGGACAGGAGAACTGATACAGGCTCTGAAAAAAGAAATGGATTATATCATCATCGATACCCCTCCCTGTGAAATGTTCCAGGACGCAGGAATGCTGTCAGACTATGCCGACGGAATCCTCTATGTGGTGAAATATGATTTTATTCCCCAGAGACGGATCTGGGAGGGCCTGTCCTTCCTGGGAGGCAGAAGCGCCAGGATATTAGGATATGTGTTTAATTCTTATCCGGAATCAGTCAGTGAATACGGTTACGGCCGCTATGGTTACGGAAGATATGGCCGTTACGGCTATGGAAAATATGGTTACGGCGGCGGTTCCTACAGACAGCCTTATGGTCAGAAGAATGCTTATGAAGAGGAGGCAGGAAATGGTTGATCTGCATATCCACATCCTTCCGGGAATCGACGACGGTGCAAAATCCCTGAAAGAGTCCGTGGAAATGGCCAGGATGTCCGCCGCAGGCGGAGTCCGGGCCATTTCTGCCACCTCTCACGGGGATTTTTCCTTTTATGAACCGGAAGAATATCTGAAAATTTATGGAAAAAAACTGGAGGACTTTTGCCGGGCCCTGAAAGAGGAGCAGATCCCCCTGGAAGTCCACAGAGGCATGGAGCTGATGGTCAATGAATCCCTTCTTAAGGCAGGACGGAAAGGCCCCCTGCCCGGATACGGCGGCAGCCGCCGTCTGCTGGTGGAATTTTTCTTTGACATTTCCAGGACTACTGCATTAAAATGGACAGATGAACTCTTAGCCATGGGTTATCAGATTGTTCTGGCTCATCCGGAGCGGTATGATTTTGCAAAACGGCAGCCGGAGGCTTTGGAAGGATTCTGGAGAAGAGGAGTAATCCTTCAGGTAAACAAGGGGAGCATCCTGGGAGAAATGGGAAGAAGAGCTGCCAGGACAGCAGACTGGCTTCTTAGCCGGGGGATGGCAGGACTGGTGGCCTCAGACGCTCATGACCCGGTGCTGCGGACGCCGGATCTGGAAGAAACGGCCAGAGTCCTGGACATATACTACGGAAGCAGCGCTTCCCGGATCCTTCTGGAGAGAAATCCTGCGAGGATTCTGGAGGGGCGGGAGCTGTAGAAACAGTTTTTGTGTTTAAAGGGAAGCAGAATGCGCAATACTGGAGATAAAAGAAGACAATACAAGATAAGCAGAGCCATTCTGAGAAACAGGCGAGAAAGAGAATGCAGATAAAACAGGGAAAGGAAGGGCTGTATGGTACTGGAAAAATTTATAAAAACCTATACAACACAGGTGTCTTCTGCCTGGTTTTATATCCTGATACTGACGGTTGTGCTGTTTTACCTGATGGTGTATCTGGAAAGGCGGGGAATGGCCCGACGCCACAGCACTGCCCTGAAAGCATTTCTTTCCAGAGGGCTTATGGCAGTGTCCCTGGCCGGGATACTGGCGCTGACTCTTTGCGGCCGGGAGTGGGGCAGCCGGATGGGAGGCCGTTTCCAGTTTTTTCCTTTCTGGTCCTATTGGAGAACCATTACCCAGGGAGATGAGGGACTGGGGATACAGATCGTAAACAACATCCTTCTTTTTATTCCCTTTGGATTTGCCCTGCCTTTGAACTTTCCACGGTTTAAAAAACTGCGGTATATTATACTGGCGGGAGCATTACTGTCTTTGACCGTTGAGCTGGTCCAGGGATTTACCGGACTGGGGCTGTGTGAGATTGACGATGTGATGGGGAATACCCTGGGAGCCGGGATCGGGGGATGGCTGTGGTTTTACTGCACAAAATCAAATAAAAATCCAAGGCGGCAGAGGGGAAATTTTTAGAAAAATTTCCGTCTGCTGTTATAAAAACAGATATGATATCATAAAGAAAACAAGATAGAAAGTCTGAAAGACACTTCAAGAAACAATTCAAGAATCCGTTCGACATATCATTTCTCCATTTACCATTGACAGAGAGTAAAAAAGAGTATTATGCAGCTAACATATAGTTGCAAGGAGGCGTGCCTTGCAAAATGAGTTTGATCCCGGGGATGTTATGAAGCCGGGGCAGTGAGAGAACTGGCGGACTTTCTGTATGGTTTGGGAGAGATTTGGTGACGAGTATCTGAAATCTACAAAAATTACTTGCTTAATTCCCCAGTATTTTGTGAAACCTTCTATCTGTCTCCAGATTGGAAAATATGTTATTATAAAGAAAAGCATTTATATTTCAACATCCTTATCAACATTTCAAAGAGCTCTGGCTCTGTCTTAAATTTCTATGGATCATATCAAAGGAAAGAAATTTCAATGCTTTTATCCCAGATCAAACAGCAGAGAGGTTTCTTTTTACAGGATATGCGCCGGTGAAAAGACCTTCTGCGCAGGTTTTAAGAAAAGGAGGTCTTATTATGGGACAGACAAAGAACAACGGGGCAGCGGAAAACTTTTCCGCCAATCGAAACTATAAGTCCACGGTTTTTGCCATGCTCTTTGGAGACAGGGAAAGGCTGCTGAGATTGTATAATGCCATTAGTGGAAAAAATTATCAGGATCCGGAAGCACTGGAGATCAACACTTTGGAGAATGCCATCTATATGGGAATGAAAAATGATCTTTCTTTCCTCATTGATGACAAATTATCTCTTTATGAGCACCAGTCTACCGTAAATCCCAACATGCCTTTGAGGTTTTTGTTTTACATTTCCGATCTGTATTCCTGCATGACAACAGAGGAAAATTTTTATGGAAGGAAGGCTCTGTCCATTCCTATCCCATGCTTTGTGATCTTTTATAACGGGGCAGAGCCTCAGCCGGACCGGAAGATCCTGCGGCTGTCGGACCTCTATACGGTAAGGATGAAAGAAACACAGCTGGAGCTGACAGCAGTGCTGCTGAACATCAACCGGAATCATAACCGGGAACTGATGGAAGCATGCAGGGATCTGAAAGATTATGCGGAATACGTAGATCGGGTGCGGAAATATGCCAGAGAACTGCCCCTGTCAGAGGCGGTGGAACGTGCCATTACAGAGTGTATCCGGAAAGGAATCCTGAAAGAGTTTCTGGAGAAGAACCGGGCGGAGGTGAAGAAGATGAGTATATACGAATACGACCAGGAAAAACATATCCGGATGGAGAGACAGGATGCCTGGGAGGAAGGCGCAGAGCAGCAATTGATCAAGATTATTAAAAATATGACAAAAAAGGGACGGAATGTCTCTCAAATTGCCGAGGAACTGGGAGAAGATGAAACACGGATACGTGAATTAGCCAAGAAGAGTACAGAATAAAGAAATCTATTCCAGAAGGACGGGAAAGCTTCTTCAAAAGCGGACAAGGCGTTGGCGGAGGTATTACACTAATGTCATAAATCTGGTGGAGGTCAGTATATGCAGTTTAGCGGAAGTGGATCAAAAGACAGCTTATCAAGCCTTTATGTTCTGAAACATAAAGACTTAGATGTGGCGATGGTACAGATTGATAATATGACAGGCTCCATAGAGTATATTTTAGATATTTATATCCCGGAGGAACTGCCTCTGGGCTGCGATGCCAATGGAGGCGGAGTGAAAGAATGGTGGAAAGCCAGGGCGATCCCTGAGTCCAGGAAGGGGATCCGGCAGGTATTAAATTCCCTGAATGAAAAAACCAGTCAGTCTCTGATGCTGTCTGCTTATGGATTGAGCCTGACAGACCATTACTGGCTGCAGCCGGTAGACCGGGAATATTACTGGAAAGATCTGAACTTTTATGAAAATGATTTTTCCGATGAATTGGGAAAGCTCCTTACGGATTCCGGAGAGCTGGATCTGGATTTTCCTGTTTCTAAATTTTCACCTTCTTCATCTGTGAATGGGGAGATGAGGAAGAACTATATTCCTTATAGGATTGACAAGGCTGTTATAGAAGGGAAGAACTATCCCTGTTCTCTGTCGCCCCTGTTTACTTCTCAGGAACTGGAATTTGTTCCTGCTCCAATACAGACCGGCATTTTAATAATTTTGGCTTTTTATATGATGAAAAGCAGCACAGACTTGTGTCTATGGCGCCGATATTTGATACAGGGAACGCCTTGTTTTATAATGAAGAGGCGATACCGTCAAAAGAGAATCTTTTGAACATAGAGGTAAATTCCTTCAGTAAAAAGGAGACGGAAATGCTCCGCTATGTAAAAAATTCCAGGATTCTTGATCTGCCGAGTCTGGAGTCACTGCCAAAAGAGGCAGAGATGCTGCTGAAAAAATATACAGATATGCCAGGGACAAGAGCAGAAAAAATCGGAAAGACCATTGGCGAAAAGATGGAATATCTCCACCTGTTCCAACAGGGCAGCAAAATCTGGAGACGGAAAAAGTATTGGTAGGCGGTGAAATATGAAATATGAAAAATGTAGAAGTGCAGTTGAAGGGCGATCTTCTGATTATAGGGAAGGATCCCAGTCTTGTTGTAAATTTAAAGAGCCAGGAGAACTATATTGAGACCGGGAGCCGAAAAATCCCTTACCAGAAGAAAATACAGTTCAGCAGGGACCTGTTGGAAGGAAAGCGGCAGAATGTTTTTCAGACTGCTGTAAGATATTATTATCAGCAGGCATGCCAGGTGGCAGAAGGGATGAGAATAGCGCAGCAGTACAGGCTGAAAGCGAACAGGACAGTCCGGGAGAAGGGGAGGGAAGAGCCTTTATAGATAAAAGCAGAGTACATCAGATTATAGTAATCAGGGAGCGAACTATTTGTAACAGTTGACTCCCTGAAAAATTACTGCCTTTTACTGAAACATCTCTCCCAGAGTCCGTACCAGCACTCCGGTAGCGCCCTTTGCCATATATGGCTTGCCCTCGGAGAAATCACTGCTTCCGGCGATGTCCAGATGGATCCATTCTACTCCCTCGTCAATAAATTCTTCCAGGAAGGCGGCGGCAAGAGAACTGCCGGCACCGACTCCGATCACGCAGTTGTTCATGTCTGCTACATTGCTTTCCAGTACCTGCTTATGGAAGTCTTCGTCAATAGGCAGCTGCCAGAGTTTTTCTCCGGTCTTCTGAGAATACTTTTCCAGTTCCTGAAGAAAATCCTGAGAATTTGTGAAAGCTCCGGTATAGTTTTTGCCGAGAGCTGCTACGCAGGCCCCTGTAAGGGTAGCCATATCGATGATCTTTTTAGCGCCCAGCTTCTGGGCCCAGGTAATGGCATCGCATAAAACCAGACGGCCTTCAGCGTCTGTATTGGTGATCTCTATGGTCTTTCCGGACAGGGAAGTGAGAACATCATTGCAGGTGTAGCCGTCGGGACCGATCTTATTTTCTGTGGCGCCGATGACAGCCATAACATTTGCTTTTGCCCTGCTTCTGGCGATCAGTTCCAGGGCACAAAGAACATTTGCAGCGCCGCACATGTCAAATTTCATCCCGTCCATATGCGTGCCGGTTTTTATGTTGTAGCCGCCGGCATCGAAGGTCAGGCCCTTTCCTACCAGAGCAGTATAATCCTCGCCGGGAGCACCCTCATATTTCACGGCAATCAGCCGGGCACCGTGGGAAGAGCCTCTGTTGACGCCCAGGATGGCTCCGGCCCCCATTTCTTCCAGTTCTTTATTCGTAAGAATCTCACATTCCAGATCCAGCTCTTTTGCTATATTGGCGGCTTCCTCTGCCAGGGCTTCGGGAGTCATAATATTGCTGGGCGTGTTCCCCAGATTTCTGGCATGGTTGACACAGAATGCGGCTGTCTGGGCCCTCTGGCATACAGCGTCAATGTCTGCTGAAGAGATCAGGGCAATTTCCGGCTTCTTTTCCGGCTGTTTTCCGATTTTCGTGAAGTCATACTGACTGAAACCTGCGGCAAAAGCTGCCTCAGCAGCAGCCTCTTCTATGGAAAAACCTTCCATGGCTGGGGAATCAACAAAGATACACAAGTCTTTTTTGGCTGAGCGGATAGCTGCGCCTATGGTCTCCCGGAACTTTTTCGGGGTCATCTCCTCTGCTTTTCCAAGGCCCAGAAGCAGGAGCTTTTTGGGGGCCAGGATGTGGTACAGGTTTCCGGCTTCCAGATCCAGGTCTTGGGTGCCGGTCAGATACCCGGAAAACTCCCGGGGAATGGAGGCTCCTTCATAGAGAGGAAGAAGTACAGAAGTATCTATGGAAGATAATTCGCTGATGGAGTATGTTTTCATGATAATCCGTCCTTTCTATATATAATTTTCTTCGTTTTGTTTTTGCACACTGAGGGTAGCATATTCCTGAAAGAAAGTCAATTTTTGGGGCAGAGACAGGATTATAATCAGAATTTCATAATGACAGATTTTGAAATACATGGTAGAATATACTCGTTTAAAATGTGACTGCAAAGGGGAGGAAACTCCCGGATAAATTTTGAATATGAATATAATGGAGAGAATATTATGTGTGGAATTGTAGGATATGTAGGTGAAGAGCAGGCGGCTCCGATTTTGCTTGGCGGGCTGTCTAAGCTGGAGTACAGAGGATATGATTCTGCGGGAATCGCAGTGAGAAATGACGGGACCGGTAAGACAGAGATCGTAAAAGCCAAGGGACGTCTGAAAATCCTGGTAGAGAAAACAGACGGAGGAATGGCAGTGCCGGGAACCTGCGGTATCGGACATACCCGGTGGGCAACCCATGGGGAACCTTCCGAGAAAAATGCCCATCCTCATTGTTCTGACGACCATTCTGTGATCCTGGTACACAATGGAATCATTGAAAATTATCAGGAACTGAAGGAAAAACTGCTGAAATCCGGCTATAGTTTTTATTCTCAGACAGACACAGAAATTGCTGTTAAGCTGGTAGATTATTATTATAAAAAGACCGGAACTCCTCTGGAGGCTATGTCCAGAGCTATGCTTCGTATCCGGGGATCTTACGCTTTCGGTGTGATGTTCCAGGACTATCCAGGAAAGATTTTTGCAGCCCGCAAGGACAGCCCGCTGATCGTAGGAAAAAGCGATACAGGCGCGTTGATCGCTTCTGATGTGCCGGCTATCCTGGATAGGACCAGAAATGTATATTATATCGGAAATATGGAGATCGCTGAACTGTCAGCAACAGAGATCCATTTCTATAATATTGACAGGGAAGAGATCCAGAAGGATTTGGTTTCCATCAACTGGGATGCAGAATCTGCGGAAAAAGGCGGATATGAGCATTTCATGCTGAAAGAGATCCATGAACAGCCGAAAGCGGTTAAGGATACTATCGGCGCTTATGTAAAAGAGGGAAGCATTGATTTTTCCCAGGTGGGACTGGAAGATGAGACTCTGGCAGCTATAGAGCGGATCTATATTGTAGCTTGCGGCTCTGCCTACCATGTGGGAATGGTAGGAAAATATGTGATCGAAGGTCTGGCAAAGATTCCGGTGGAAGTGGACCTGGCTTCTGAGTTCCGTTACAGAAATCCCATCCTGGTAAAAAATTCTCTGGTGATCGTGGTTTCCCAGTCCGGAGAGACGGCAGATAGTCTGGCTGCTCTTCGTCTGGCTAAGGAAAAAGGCGTACCGGTGCTGGGAATCGTGAATGTAGTAGGATCCAGCATTGCCAGAGAAAGCGACTATATCCTGTATACTTACGCCGGACCGGAAATCTCTGTGGCCACTACAAAGGCTTACAGCACCCAGCTGATCGCTGTATATCTTCTGGCTGTCCAGGCCGCAAAAATAAAAGGCCTTATTGATGAAAACAGGTATACGGCTCTGTTGGAGGAGATGGGAACTCTTCCGGATAAGATCCAGAAAACTCTGGACGACAAGGAAAGGATCCAGTGGTTCGCCAGCAAATATGCCAATGCAAGAGACATTTTCTTTATCGGAAGAGGCATCGACTATGCCATCAGTCTGGAAGGCAGCCTGAAGATGAAGGAGATCAGCTATATTCATTCTGAGGCTTACGCTGCGGGAGAATTAAAACACGGCACCATCAGCCTTATCGAAGACGGAACTTTGGTTGTAGGCGTGGCCACTCAGAAAGCGCTGTTTGAGAAGACAGTGAGCAACATGGTAGAGGTAAAGAGCCGTGGCGCTTATCTCATGGGACTGACCCAGTATGGAAATTATAATATTGAGGACACAGCGGATTTCTCCGTATATGTGCCGAAGACAGACCAGTATTTTACCACCAGCCTGGCAATCGTGCCGCTGCAGCTGATGGGATATTATGTCAGTGTGGCAAAGGGCCTGGATGTGGATAAGCCAAGGAATCTGGCGAAGTCGGTGACAGTGGAATAAAAGAATGCGCAAGCTTAGCCGAGAAGGAGAGAAATCTCTGAAAAGGGAAAAACAGCTCTCATAGACGGAAGTATTTAAGGCGGTTGGAAGAGGGAAATTTAGACAAAAATCCCCCTTCCGGACCGCCTTATTTTTTACATGGAAACTTGTATTTTCCATCTTGATTTTTTTATAAAAAAGCATAGAATATGTGTACGACATCACAAAAACAGCTGCTTATAAAGCAGCGGTACATCAAGAGAGACAACGGGCCCTAAAGGGCGGGAGGTACATTTTCTATGACAAATGATATGACGACAGGAAGTCCTATAAAACTGATCATTAAGTTTATGATTCCTATGTGTTTGGGAAATATTTTCCAGCAGTTTTATAATATTGCGGATTCCATTGTGGCAGGACAGTTTCTGGGAGTAAACGCCCTGGCGGCCATTGGAAGCACAGGTTCCCTGATTTTTTTTGTGACAGGCTGGCTGAACGGACTGACCAGCGGCTTTTCCATTTGGGTGGCTCAATGGTTCGGAGCTAAGCGTCTGACCAGAATGCGGCATTTTATTGCCATGTCTATTTATGTATGTCTGTTTTTTGTAGTGATTATGACAGTGGGGCTGCTGTTCCTGAACGAGCCGATCCTGAGGCTGATGAATGCCCCGGAGGAGCTGATGGGAGATATCAGCAAGTATATGGCCATCATTTACGCAGGACTTTTTGTTACCTGTGCTTATAACGCTCTGTCGGCAGTGCTGCGGGCTTTGGGAGACAGCCGCTCTCCTCTGTATTTTCTGATCATTTCCGCAGTGCTGAATGTATTTATGGATATCGGATTTATCGTGTTTTTCCATATGGGCGTGGAAGGCTGCGCCTATGCCACGGTGATCGCTCAGGGAATTTCCGCAGTGTTGTGCCTGGTTTACATAATTGAGAGATTTGATGTGCTGAAGCTGAAGAAAAGAGACTTTAAATTTTCTTTTTTTGTGATCAGGAAATTGTTGTCCCTGGGAGTTCCCATGGGTCTGCAGTTTTCCATTACGGCCATCGGGACTATTATTGTTCAGGGCGCTATTAACGTATATGGACCGGTTTCCATGGCAGGATTTTCCGCAGCCAGCAAGATCCAGAATATTATCTGTACGGTATTTGTTTCCTTTGGGGCTACCATAGCAACCTTTGTGGGACAAAACCGTGGAGCAGGAAAGATGGACCGTGTGCGGAAAGGGGTATATATGACTCAGGCCATGATCCTGGCCTGCAGTTTTGTAATTATGGCGGTGATCTATTTCCTGGGAAAATATATGGTGCTGATCTTTGTGGATCCATCAGAGACGGATGTGATCGATGCGGCTCAGATTTATTTCAATACGGTGGCCTGGTGCTATCCTTTCCTGGGAAGTATTTACCTCTACAGAAACGCCCTTCAGGGCCTTGGCTATGGGCTTGTTCCTATGATGGGAGGAGTCTTTGAGCTGCTGGCCAGATGGGGGATCGTGGCCCTGGTGGCTGGAAACGCCGGTTTCGGAGCTGTGTGCATGTCTGACCCGGCAGCCTGGATCGCTGCGCTGATCCCGCTGATCCCTTATTATTTCTGGACCATGAGGAAAGAGAGGAAGAAAGAAACGGCATAAAAGAGGGACATTTCATTGAGTTCTTCGGAAAGAGAAGATATAATAGAGACAGAATATATGTGAGCCGGGCTGGCTGAGAAAGGAGGCGCTGTTATGCCCAAAAAGATATCCATCGGCTATCAGGAATTCGATGAAATTATGGAAAAACAGTTGTTCTATATAGATAAAACCTCCTTTATAAAGGAGTGGTGGGAACGGGAAGATAAAGTTACACTGCTTACACGGTCCAGAAGATTTGGCAAGACTTTAATGATGAGTACAATAGAGAATTTTTTCTCTGTGGAAAAGTCAGAGAAGAAAGGGATGTTTGCAGGGCTGGATATATGGAAAGAGGAGGCTTATCGAGAACTTCAGGGGAAGTTTCCGGTGATCAGTCTTACCTTTGCTAATGTAAAAGAACGTACTTTCCAAATGACAAAGCAGCGCATCGGACAGATATTGGCCGACTTATACAGCAAACATATTTATCTTCTGGAAAGCGGACTGCTGACCGCAGATGAAAAGAAGTATTTTCAGAGCGTTACTATGGATATGGACGAAACGATAGCCACAATGTCTGTTCATAAACTGTCGGATTTTCTCAGCAGATACTATCAGAGAAAAGTGATCATACTGCTGGACGAGTATGATACGCCCATGCAGGAAGCCTATGTAAACGGATATTGGGATGAGCTGGTTTCTTTTATGAGGAGCATGTTAAATGCAGCATTTAAGACCAATCCATATCTTGAACGTGGACTTATGACAGGAATTACAAGAATCAGCAGAGAATCTATTTTTTCGGATCTGAATAACCTGAAGGTTATTACCACAACTTCCCGGGAGTACGGCGACTGTTTCGGATTTACAGAAGAAGAGGTATTTGCAGCTTTAGAGACATATGGGCTTTCGGATAAAAAGATGGAGGTGAAAAGCTGGTATGACGGATTTACCTTTGGAGATAAAAGGGATATTTACAACCCATGGTCTATTCTGAATTATCTGGATAATAAAAAATTAGCCCTGTATTGGGCGAACACGAGTAGCAACAGTCTTGCCGGAAAACTGATCCGTGAAGGGAGTAAAGGGATCAAGGAAAGATTTGAGGTGCTGCTTCAGGGAGGGAGCATAGAGGTCTCTATTGATGAACAGATCGTATATGAACAGCTTTCTTTTAAGGAAAGCTCCATCTGGAGCCTTTTGCTGGCTGCAGGTTATCTGAAAGTAGCAGAGACAAAATTTATGGAGAATACAGGATATACGTTTTATGTGCTGAAGCTTACCAATAAAGAAGTGCACTGTATGTTTCTCTCGATGGTCCATGACTGGTTTTCCGACTATGACAGCGGCTATAATGAATTTGTGGAGGCTATGCTTCAAGGCGATGTAAAAGCTATGAACGTGTATATGAACCGGGTAGCATTAAATACCTTCAGCTTTTTTGACAGTGGGAAAAAAGCCTCTGCAGAAAATGAACCGGAGAGATTTTATCATGGATTTGTTTTAGGATTGATCGCTGATCTGGAGGAACGCTATACAATCACTTCAAACAGAGAAAGCGGCTTTGGACGCTATGATGTGATGCTGGAGCCGAAAACCGCTTCTGATGACGGGATCATATTGGAATTTAAGGTTCAGGATCATGAAGAGGAGAAATCTCTGGAAGACACCGTTCAGGCTGCCCTTAAGCAGATTGAGGAAAAAAGATATGCGTCATCTCTGGAAGCAAAAGGGATACCCAAAGAAAGGATACGCAGATATGGATTTGCTTTTTCAGGGAAAAAGGTATTGATCGGAAAATGAGCGGCATAAATGAAGGAGCTGTCATATGAGACATATGTCAGGAATACTTATGTATTCTGGATTTTGTTTCATAGGGCAGCTCCTTTATTTATGCTATTTAAAGAGGTGATAAACTGTTAATTCAGCTTCTTCCCGGCGTCATCCGGATTTTCAAAAGGTCCCACACAGGGATGAAGACTTCTGTGGTTTCCGAAATAGTCTTCGTTGAAGGTGATAGGGGAACCGTCGGGATTCTCAAAAGATTCTTCCGGTTCAAAGGCCATTCCCAGAGTTTCGGTACTGATGGTGCCTACTGTGATCTCAGGCAGGAGTTCATAGAGGTTGGTGTTCAGTTTCCATTCTCCGTCTTTTTCTTCCAGGGAAAGGGTAACTTTATGAGTATCGTCTACCACACAGTTCTTTTCTTTCTTCCAGGGTTTTGCGCCGTTTAAGTATATATTTCCCTCTGCCCATACAGGAAGGTGAATGTAATACCGGTCGCTGTCCGGACTGCCCATGCCGCAGTAGCCATCAAATTCTTTTACCCATTCTTCGTAGAGCTGGTATCCGTTGTCAAACATCCAGGTTCCTACGTCTAAATTTCCGTCATCCCATCCGTTCTTTCCTTCTCCCTGGAGATAGTCGTAGATCTTCACCATGCCAGGACGCTTTGGCTGCTGAACAAAAATATTATTGTAGAAACGGTCGTCACCGTGAAGGAAGGTCATAAAGCCTGCTACTTCTGTTCTGTGGGGAACATGGTATGGGGTATATCTTGGCGAAGATAAGGTAAGGGCTCCGTTGTCTGTGCCTTTTCCTACAGCAGTAAGGGCCCCGGCGATCAGGTTGTGGACAAAGGCTACGCCCTGGGTGGCCAGTTTTACGCTGCGGTCAGAAAGAAGCAGGTTGTTGTCTACCAGAGTTGGGCCGTGGGATACTTCGATGAAGATATCCTCCCCCATGCCGGGATCACTGGGATCTATGCAGTCGTCGGGAAGAGGCAGACAGTTGTCATGGAACAGGTTCTGGGTCACACGGGTGCCCTGGGCCTGCCAGTCCAGCCACAGGCCTCTGGTGCAGTGGTGGATATGGTTCCTCCGGTAGATCACGTCAATAGCGGCGTGCATTTTGATTCCGCCGATTTCCGCCCCGGCAAGATTCTGCTTGTTATTGATATGGTGGATATGGTTGTCCTCGATGAGAGAGAATACTCCGCCTAAATGTCCCACAATGCCGGTCTGTCCGCAGTCGTGGATATTACATCTGCGGATAATGTGAGAGCCGATATTCTCCTTTGTCCATCCTTCTCTCTGGGCCTGGCAGATACAGTCACGCTCTGTCTGTGTTCCGTCTTTAAATTTCCAGGTAAGCCATTTGTTGTCATTGTTTGGCTGTCTATATTTTCCCAGGGAAATGCCGGAGCATTTGGAGTGGGATACTTCACAGTCTTCGATGATCCAGCCTTTGGACCAGTGGGGACCGATCATACCTTCCTGGTAAGCGGTTGGAGGCGCCCACTGGGTAGCGGCTTTGGTAACGGTAAAGCCGGACAGGGTAATGTAGCCTACACCTTCTTTATCCGGATAGAAGCAGTTCCTCCGCACATTGATCTCTACATTTTCCTTATTTGGATCTGCTCCCTGGAAATTGGCGTAGATCACAGTCTCATTTTTCTCTTCGTCTTGTTCTGTATACCAGGTGTAAACAGAAAAATCAGGATCCCAGGATATACGGGATCTTACAGGATTTAAAACTTTATCAAGCTCGGTAACTTCATATAAGGATTTGTCATTGAGATACACTTCTCCGGTATGAGCGATAAAAGTGGCGATAAACCAGTCCCCTCTTACCAGGGTGGTGTAAGGATTGTAATTTCCGAAAAGGCCGTTGGGGATGTGTGTTACCCAGACATTCTTTTTCGGAACGCCGTTTTCCTCATAAGGTTCCCAGCATTTTACCTCTTCGGCACCAGTGATCACAGCCTTTAAAGGCTCTACGGAAGTGTAGGTGATCCGGGCGTCTTGGGTTCCGGCGTTTATGGGATTTACATATTCCCGGTAAACACCGGGATATACCAGGATTTCATCTCCGGCCTTGGCCAGATTGGCAGCTTCCTGGATATGCCTGAAAGGGTATTCTCTGCTTCCGTTTCCACTTCTGGAGACGGAGGCGTCAACGTAGTACTTCATGATATCAAAACCTCCCGATTCTATATTTTAATTGCATTATAGAAAGAGGAAAAACAGGTGACAATAGAGAAAAGAGGGATTTTTCTTGAAAAAATTGATGTGAAAAGGAGAGATCTGATACTCTCAACAGACACTTTTGCCAGAAGTGTGGAATTAACCGGTGACTGCGGAGGAGATTCGTTTGGCTGGAGATTTGAAGATAACTACTTTGACCTGACCCCGGGCATGGAAACAAGAATACATATTTATGGGAAACATGAGCAGGGCATTATCCGGATAAAGCCCTATTATTGGGAAGACGGCGTAGAAATATCCTGGAAATAGGTAAGTAGTAAAAAAGAAAAGCTATAAGAGCAGTTATCCCGGGATAACTGCTCTTATACATTAGTCTTCTTCTATTTACCGCTTCTTCTCATTTTTCATAACATTACGCATAATTTTTACACCTTTTGCAATCAGATCTTTTTCATTTACTCCCTTAGCCTCTAAAATTCTCTCAATTGCCTGTGTCGGATCAAGAGAATGATATGGGTAATAAAGGCCACGAAGATCTTTCGGCTTAATAAATTTATATATTTGTTTGCTTGTTTTTTGATATGTGTAAGACCAATAGCGATAAATATATCCGATCCAATATAGCTCTGCTTCGGAATATTTTTCCTTTCCGTAGGAACTTTCACCAAACTCGGCTTCTATTTCCTGAAAAATCTGATGGATATCGCATGCTTCAAACAAGAAACCGCCAAGATCCATACGCTGTGCTACCTGAGAATTCATAAATCTTCTCATAAATATGGGTGAACTGCAAGCTGTTTCTGAAACAGAAGCAGAAAAAACTTCAGCCTGTATTTTACATAATTTTAATCCGATTTCATCAATTTTCTTCATTTTAAAATATCCTCTATATATTCGCCCTGACCTCTATACTGCTTGCGGGCAATTTTTACTTTATCGTTTCCTATGCGTGATTCTTCCCGCCTATGGGAAAGATAATACTTTTTTTCGTCAGGTGCTAAATAACAATGACGTAATATTTGCAACTGGCTCAATGCTTTACCAGTAACAAATACATACTGATTGCCAAGATTAGTTGCTGAAAGACAATGCTGACATTGCACGTCAGTAATTTCTCCATCAATAAAACTGTCGATGATTTCAAACATTCTGTTATCAGCGATTGGAGCAATAATATAATCAATATTTTCGAGCCTTGCAAGTAAATTCTGTATAATAGGGTGATCTGTATAATCGATTAATTTGTTTCGAAAAAAGGCAATAAGCAACATCCAATCCCTATCAACATTTAACTGCGTATAACTCAAATCGGTTTTATCAAACTCCAAAATATAAAGGGAGGATTCCGGATAGCTGGCAACGAACATAGCAGATTGTTCCAAACTTTCGCCGCAATAGAATCCTCTGCCGAAATCGTTGGTGCTTTTGGATTTTTCTATTGAGATCTGTCCTTCAATATATGTTTTAGCACCGTGAAAGAGTATGGTGGAATTACTACTGCAATCCTCTTTAAATAACTGCTCTTTTATTTTGTTAAGCCGGATACCTTTGCCGAAAGCAAAGTTATAAAAAGCACTTAAATTGGATGAGGAGACCTGCTCCTCGTTTTTTCTCCACCGGGAAATGGTTGTCGGCGTAACGCCGATAGACTCTGCAAGATCCCTTGTGGTTATATCAAGTAGTTCCATTACAATTTCAATATCCGTACATAGTGCAAAATCATTCATAATAGGTTCTCCTTTTGTACTTGCTAACTTATTGTAACAAATGTTGAAAAGAACTTCAAGAGTTTAAAACTTATCTTCAATATTTGTAAAGATAAAGTTCAGGCAATGATTTTAAACAGAGCTTAAGGCAACCCCCAATGAGAATTACCGTTACTCCTGAAGCTTCTGAATCTGTTGCTCCCTATAAACTGAGGGAGATATACCCAGCCTTTTCTTAAAGCTGTTACTGAAATAGTATTGATTTGCGTAGCCGCATTTGCTGCTGATCTCTTTCAGAGAAAGGTTTGTAGAGGACAGATAACGGCAGGCGCTTTCAATTCGGAGAGCTGCAATGGTGTCGCTGATACTTTGTCCGGAGACTTTTTTAAAAAGTGTGCTAAGGTAAGCTGGAGAGATATTTACATGCTGGGCGATATCGTTAAGGCAAAGGCCGCTGCACTCAAAATTTTCTTTTATATATCCCATGGCCACATTATATATTTGATTATGGTAGTTTTCCATAGAAGAATCCAGTTTTCGGTAGGCCATGACACAGAGCTTTTTGATCCAGCTTACAAATTGCTCATAGGTCCGGAAGGAATCAAAATGCTTATATACTTCCAGGATTTCTTTTTCCAGATCGGAGGTCCCCAGGTTCATTTCATAGAGAAATTTCAGCATACGGCCAAGGAGAGAATAAATGCGGATAAAGATCATATTTTTGTCCGGTACCTGGCTGGTAAGCTGCTGGAAAAACGTTTTCAGCCAGTTTTCAATGGCGTCTTCATCTTTGGCACAGATCAGCCGGATCAGTTCTTCTTCGGAGGCCTCAGAAAAAGATAAAAGACTGAAATCTTTTCCAAGAGCGTCTTTTGCATCGAAAATATTTTTGTGAGGAAAGAAGAACCGGTATTTTAAAGCTCTGGAAGCACTGGCAAAAGAAGCCGGGAGCTTCCAGAGGCTATCTACCCCGGTTCCCAGACCAATGTTCAAAGTATACTGGAAACCGTTGTAGGACTTTGTGATATCTTCTACCGTATTATGTACAGACTGAAGAAATCTCCGGCGGGAAGGACTGTTGTCGCCTAAGATACAGGTGATCTCATCAGTATCTGTCAGATAATGAAAGTAGCTGAAATCATGAAATTTCTCTTTCAGGAGATCCAGGATATTCAACAATTCCATCTGGAATTGGGCAAAGTCCGGGCGGCTGCGGGTTTCCCCGGTATATTCTGCCTCCAGGACCAGTACGATAAAATAATCATAGTCTGTTTTTAAATCCAGGTATTCCAGAAAGGATCCCAGACGGATATCCGGATCTTCTCCCGGATAATGGAGGAGGTCAGCAAAAAATTTATCAGTCATCAGGGGGCGGCTGGCTTTGAGCAGTTCCTGATTTTTCCGGATTTTATCTAACTGTAAAAAGGCGTTTTGTATTTTTTCCGTGAGATAAGAATAGTCCAGAGGCTTTTCAATATAATCATAGGCGCCCAGGCGTATGGCCCGCTTGGCGTACTCAAATTTATCATAGGCGCTGACCAAGATGATCTTGACCATAGGATTTACAGACAGGGCCAGTTTGCACATGGAAATGCCATCCAGATCCGGCATTTCTATGTCGGAAATGATCAGATCTATGGAAGTTTTTTTCATAGCGTCCAAAGCGGAGCGGCTGTTGTATTCAATAATAGAAACTTCTGCATCCAGAGCCTGCCAGTCTATATTTTTTTCAATTCCTTCCGCGGCAAGGGAGTTGTCATCAACAATCATTACTTTCTTCATTTTCATCCTCCATCTGATCAAATTCTATAGTGATCCGGGTACCGTGATACAGCCGGCTTTCAATGGATATATGTCCATTTCCGAAATGAGGGCTGGAAATTCTTTTGTTCACATTTCCGATTCCGAAATGTTTTTCATAATTGACGATTTTGCTGTCTAAAGTGTGACGGAGTTCTTCCAGCTGTTTTTCACCTATTCCCACTCCATTATCTTCAATGATGATAATCACGGTATCATCTCCATATGCGGCAGCGATTTTCAGATGAATCCGGGGAGTTCTCTGAGAAATTCCGTGAAGAATAGAATTTTCCAGGAAAGGCTGGAGAGTAAATTTGCAGATCAGGAAGTTTTCAATGCCATCTTCCAGATTAAATTCCCAGGATAGATTATCATTATGACATAATTTCTCAATTTCAAGATAAAGCTGCGCTATTTCCAGCTCATCTTTTATAGAGATCAGATCTCCGGATTTTCTGAGAGTCATTCGATAGAACCGGGTGAGGTTTGTCAGCATCTGGTCTGCAATATCCAGTTTTCCGATGGACTGACAGGTCTGGATGGCTCCCAGAATGTTATAAAGAAAATGGGGATTGATCTGGGACTGAAGCAGCTGGTATTTCAACTTTTCTTCAGTAAGGGAAAAGTTCAGAATGGACTGCATATTTTCTTTCAGAGACAGCTGCATTTTCTGGAAGGTCAGTCCCAGACGGTCAATTTCGTCATAAGTTTCCGGGTCTTTTCCGGGAGGAATCAGCTCTGACAGGTCTTCTTTGGGAGAATCAAGAGTCAGGTGTTCCATAGCTCCCGAAAGGATACGGATCTTTTTAGTCAGTTTTTTTGAAATAAATAAAATAATAAGTATGGTCAGAGGCAGAGAAAAAAGCAGAGTCAGAAGAATGCTCTGGATCAGTACCCTGACATTTTCCTGAATATAAGAATCCGGGATTTCCGTTATGTGATACCAGCCGTTCTGGAGTCTGACACAGTGGTAGTTGATCTTGTTTTTGTAAAAAACTGTTCCAGATTCCTTTTTGAGAGATTCCAGCAGCTCTTTGTCCGGACAGGATATTTTATCAGGACTGTTGTGTGCTACCAATTCTCCCTGGTCTGTAAGGATATAGCTGGCGATATTTTTGTCTGCGAAGGACTCTTCCAGATAGCCGGAAAACTCTTTGATGTCCAGAAACAGGATATAGGCATAACGGATCCGCTTTGTTTCCGTATCTTTCAGAATACGGCAGCAGGCCATGCAGTCGTTGCTTTTATTACTGCCGGAGATTGAAAACGGAACGGAGACATTTTTCTGAAGGAACCAGATGGAAGAGGCACCGGGATTTGTCAGAGCCGAAGCAGGAATACTGTATTTTTTCAGAACATCTAAAGGGAAAAAATACAGGCCCTCATCTGCCCCCAGATGTCCGGAAGGAAGAAAAATACTGGCATAATATAAATCAAAAGTTGATTTAAAAAGAGAAAGGTTATTCCTTGTATCTGTCAGGGCAGACAGGCACTCCATAGGTTCTTCAGCCTGCATGAGGGTATACATATCATATTGCATAGAGTCTGCCACACTTTCTACGTGGGACAGCCGTTCATTAATCTGAAGATTCAGCTGATCGTCTGAGGAAATAGAGGCATTCAGAATCCTCTGTTCAGATATATTATAAGAGACAGAATAAGAAATCCCGCCTATGACAAGCAGCGGAAGCAAAGTACATAACAAAAAGGCCAGCAGCAGCTTAGCCTGAAATCTGGAACAGATCTTGCGGATGTAATTTATCTTTTTTTTCATAGATCCCCCTGGGAAAGTTTTTATTTCGAATTAATTATAAAAGAAGAAAACAACAGATTCAATAAAGACAAAAATAATATAAACGGCTCAAAAGATATTGTATTTTGTAAGAACCTGCTTTTTGCTATCCTGATTACATCAAAAGAACGTGCGGATAAATTTACTGCACAGATAGGAGGATAAGATGAGAAAGAAACTTGTAAGTTTATTGCTGGCGACAGCTATGGCTGCGGGAATGCTGACAGGCTGCGGAAACGGTTCAGGCGGAAGCGGCTCCGCATCAGGAGAAAGCGCAGGAGGAGACAGTGGATCCGGCGAATATGATCTGACATTATACAGTATCGATACTACAGATTCGGATTTTGACAAGTGGCTCAGTAATGTGGAAGAGGCCACAGGGCTGAATATTAACGTGATCGCCGCGCCTACAGATTCTGATACCAGACAGCAAAAGATCACTACGATTTTATCTACAGGGGATTCTTCAGTAGACATTATTCAGATCAATGATGAAATGAGTTCTGCATTTAAAAATTCCGGGTGGCTGGAAGGACTGAATGATACAGTCATGACAGATGATATTGTAGATTACTTTGCCAAAGGTTATGTGGAAAATATGATCACAGATAAAGATGGAAATATCATCGGCGTTCCTGGATATACCGGTTATCTGGCTTTCTGGGTAAATCAGCAGATCATGGATGAGGTAGGCATTACTTCTATTGATACAAAAGAAGATTTTATGAAATACATGGAGGCAGTATCGGGGAACGGCAGATACGGATACGGCGGTTCCTGGGAGAAAACCTATGTGTATAATGAACTTGCTCAGTTTGTCAATATGTTCGGCGGAGATTATTTTGACTGGACAAAAGAGGAAAATAAGGAGGCTATCCAGTTCCTTTACGATATGGTACAGAATGGACAGACACCTATTGATGAAATCGCGGATAAGTACGAACAGATGAATCCCAAAGCCAATGATGGAAAATACGGATGCTGGTTTATGTGGGGGCTGGGAACGGATTATGAAAAAGCAGGTATGCTGGGAGAGGATAAGATCCATATGGCTATGGTCCCATCCTTCACAGAGGACGGAAGCAGATATGTTTTCACAGATTCCTGGAACTATGTATTAAATTCCGCTTCTAAGAATAAAGAGGCGGCTATCAAATTCCTTCAGTATATGGCAGATGAAGGAGGAATGAAAGCATCTTATGAATGCTTTGACCGGTATCCGGCAAGAACAGATGTGGCCGAGAAGGTAGTGCCGGATTCAGATCCCGCAAAAGAAATATACAGCAGGTATGCTACAGAATGCACAGTATCCGGCCGTCCTATGCTGCCTCAGACTATGGAATTTATTACAGATATGGGAACAATTTTCCAGTCCTGTATGCAGGGAGAATTATCTGTTGATGATTTCTGTACCCAGGCCCAGGAACTGGTGGATAAGTACAGCGAGTAGGCAAAATCTCAGGCTGCCGCAGGAATGCGGCAGCTTTGCTTACAGAGGATAGGCAAAGAGGAGGAGATGAAATGGCTGTAAGTAAAAAAACAATGAAGTGGATTCCGTGGATCCTGGTTCTGCCTGTTGTGCTCATCCGGGGATTCACCACAATATATCCTATTTTTGTAACCATAAAAAACAGTTTTTTTGATATTAAAATTCTGGCCGGAGTGGATGAATTTGTGGGACTGGCCAATTATGTAAATGTGTTTAAGGATGCAAAGGTACAGACATCTGTTATTTTTACAGTAATGTTTGTAGTAGTATCCATGTTTTTTCATATACTTTTAGGCGTGGCTCTGGCTATGATCTTAAATATGAAATTTAAAGGACGCCGTTTTCTGCGGACGATTGTTCTGATCCCATGGGCTATGCCTACAGTTGTTGCCGGAATGGCCGCCAAATGGGCTTTTAATAATGATTATGGGCTGATCAATGACTTTGTCAGAAGGTTTTTTTCTGACTTTCAGTTTAACTGGCTGATCCATACAGGCTCGGCCAGAGCGGCGGTGATCGCAGTGGATTTATGGAAAGATCTTCCCTTTTTTGCAATCCTGGTATTGTCAGGACTGCAGTTTATTTCTGAAGATATATATGAAGCGGCCAGAGTAGACGGTGCCAACGGGATCCAGTGCTTTACCAGGATCACACTTCCTCTGGTAGCAAAAAATGTTCTGACTTTGTGCATCCCATTTACCTTATGGAGACTGACCAGTTTCGACCTGGTATATGCCATGACTTCAGGAGGCCCGGGAGAGGACACTGCTCTGATCGCATATCGTATTACCACGGAAGCCTTTACAAATCTGAACGTAGGCTATGCAGCCACACTTGCGGTTATGCTGTTTTTAGTAATGGCATTATTCAGTTTTATTAATATGCGTTTTATCAGCAAAATATCAGATTGATGGGAGGAGAGAAAATGCAGGATAATGGAAAATATAAAATATACAGGGGCCTGATAACTGCGGGGAGATGGGTTTTGTTCGCCATAGTAGCCTTTATCATATTGTTTCCCATATATTGGATTTTTATTTCGTCAATTACCCCATCCGGGGAACTGTTTAAATCTCCCATTGACTATCCGCCGGATCATCCTACCCTGGAAAGCTATTCTTTTCTGATCGAAAATGTAGGGCTTCTGGAAAAAATAGGAAATACGGTTTTAATCGTTGGGGCTACATTGATTATAGGAACCATTCTGTGCTGTATGGCGGCTTATGGATTTGCCAGATTTACAACAAAAGGGATTTCCATAGCATTTGCCTTTGTAATTGCTACAATGCTGATCCCTGAGATAGTAACGGCCAGACCTTTATATGAATTTATGAGAACGGTAGGTCTGTATGATACCCATGTAGGTCTGATCATTTTATATATCAGTGCGGTAATTCCTTTTACGGTTCTGATCCTCAGGAATTTTGTCACAGAAATCCCGGTATCCTTAGAGGAGGCAGCTGCCATTGACGGAGCAAATTTTATCCAGCGGCTTTTTCTGGTGGTGCTTCCTCTGATGCGCCCGGCTATTGCCACTGTTTGTATTATTAACTTTATTACATGCCTGAATAACTTTTTTACGCCTTTATATTATTCCAATAATATCCAGGTGCTTTCGGTATCCATTGTACAGCTTCCGCTGCGAGATAATATGTATGGAGTTCCCTGGGATCTGGTAAGTGCTATGGGATGGATCATCCTGCTTCCGATCATTATCTTTGTGGCAGTCTTTGAGAAACAGATTATGGATGGTATAATGGCAGGAGGAGTGAAAGCATGATCATATATGGGAGGAAAACAGAATGAATCAAATATTTGGAGGAAGCCTGTCTTCTCTGCCATTTGCAAGGCATGAGAAAAGCAGGTCTATAAACGCAGAGAACCCAACGGGTGAAAAAGGAAAAGGAGGGATGACCGCCAGTGAACTGGGGCCGTCCAGAAAGGGAAGTCCCTGCCTTAGAAATATCAAGAGTGGGGACACGGTAACTCTGGCAGAGATCCAGGGACCGGGAATGATCCATCATATCTGGATCACAGTAACGGATAAGACCACAGAGGCAGACCGTTTTGTACTCCGGGACCTGGTGCTGCGGATGTATTGGGATGATGAGGAAAGCCCGTCGGTGGAAACGCCTCTGGGAGACTTTTTCTGCTGCGGTTTCGGCGAGGAATGTATCGTAAATTCCCTGCCGGTAGCTGCTGTGCCCAGCCGTGGGCTGAATTGTTATTTCCAGATGCCTTTTAATAAAAAGGCCAGGATCACTCTGGAAAATCAGCATGCCAATGAAATACCGGCGTTTTTCTATCAGATTGACTATGGGCTTTATCAGGACCCTTTCCCGTCAGACATCGCATATTTTCACGCACAGTGGAGAAGAGAGAAGATCACCCAGCTGCAAAAGGACTATGTGATACTGGATCAGGTAAAGGGGAAAGGCCATTATGTAGGAACCTACATGGCCCTTACGACTTTGGAGAGATACTGGTGGGGAGAAGGTGAGATCAAATTTTATATTGACGGAGATGAAGAGTATCCCACTATCTGCGGTACAGGGACAGAGGACTATTTCGGCGGTTCCTGGAGTTTTGCAAAGCAGATAAACGGAAAAACAGTAGAGCAGAATTATTGTACGCCATATATGGGATATCCCTATTATTCCAGTCATGATGAGAAAATCCATAATCTTTACCACAATGACGACTGTATGCCTATGCGGGGATTTTACAGGTGGCATATTCAGGATCCCATCTGTTTTGAGGAAGATCTGAAAGTAACGATCCAGCAGATCGGAGTGGGATACAGAGGACTTTTTGAAAGGCAGGATGATGTGGCCAGCGTGGCCTACTGGTATCAGGCAGAGCCTCATAATCCTTTCGGCCCGATGCTGAAGAAAGAAGACAGGTGGCCCAGATAAGGAGCAGAAGTTGAAAAAATATGTATTGGGGATTCTGTTTTGCAGCTGTCTGCTGGGAACAGGGATCGGCTGTTCAGAAAAAGCCAGAGAAGAAAAAATACCGGAAACTGGAAAGAGCGGCCAAAATGAGATTACGATCATGCATGTAGATGCAGATTATCCGGAATTTCAGAAATTCATTGATCAGGCTGAAAAAGATCTGGATCTGAAAATCCATATTGTTTCTTATCCGGAAAATGCAGATAACCGGCAGGCGGAGGTATCTACCATACTCTCTGCCGGAGAGGATTCTGTGGATATTTTTTCCGTAAATGATGAAATGGTCAGTGAATTTAAATATAAAGGTTATCTGGAACCGCTGAATGATACGGTAATGACGGAGGACATTCTTTCCTGCTATCCGGAAAGTTATATGCAGAATATCGCTATGCTGGACGGGAAAGTATATTCTGTGCCATATTATATGGATATTATGGTATTCTGGGTCAATAAAAGCATGATCGGCGATATGGAGATCAGGACCCAGGAAGATTTCCAGCGCCTTCTGGAGATGGACTTTGGGGAGGGGCGCTATGGATACGGAAGCGCATGGGACAGCGCTTATGTATATAATGAACTTTCCGAATTTATTAATTTTTTTGGCGGCAGTTATTATGACTGGAACAGCCCGTCTACCCGGGAAGCTCTTACCTTTCTGGCGGATATGGTGAAAAAAGAGCAGACGCCCATAGAGCAGATAACGGACCAATATGAACAGTTGGAACAAAAATTTCTGGAAGGAACCTACGCCAGCATCTTTGTCTATAGCGGAACACTGGATATGTTTGTGCGGGCAGGCGCATATAGAGAAGATTTTATACAGCTGGCGCCTCTGCCCGAGTTCAAAGAAAATGCCACCAATATAGCGGCCTGGCAGTATGTCCTGAACAAATCTTCGGCGAATAAAGAGGCGGCTATCCGGTTTTTACAATATGCGGCCAGCCGTGAAGGAAGCATTGCTTACGCAGAATATATGAACCGGCTTCCGGCAAGACTGGATATTATCAGAGAGGAAGAACTGGACATTCCCGGATTTGAGCAGTTGAGAGAGTATGTGGAAAATACAGAATTGAAGGAAAGGCCTTTTTCCAGAAATACTATGGAAGATATTACTTCTATGGGCGCTTTGTTCCAAAGATATGTCCTGGAGGAAATCAGCCTGGAAGAGTTCTGCAAAGGTGCACAGAATATTACAGATGGTTTCTGAAGAAACTATCCGCAAATATCATTTTTCAATATATAAGACCTGGCACTTGAAAACAATCTGTGCCGGAAAGAAAAATTATGCCATAAAGTACCGTAACTTTAGAAAAGTCCGGACTTTATGGCATAGTCTCTTATTGTACTTAAAACTTAAAAGTATCCTTAAACCCGTCCCACTTCTGATCCTTCTCACTTAAATTCAACGGCGTTCCATCCTTTAAGCAATATCCCTCAGCAGAAGCAGTACCTTTATATTCTCCGGTAACTTCCGGCCACTCAATACCGATTTCCGGATCGTTCCAGGCCATGCCCCCTTCGTCACCGGGATGGTAGAAGTCTGTGCATTTGTAGCAGAACTCGGCCACATCGCTGAGTACCAGGAAGCCGTGGGCAAAGCCTTCGGGAATGTAGAACTGCTTTTTGTTTTCTTCAGAAAGCTCTACGCCGAACCATTTGCCGTAGGTTTCGCTGTGGGTCCGAAGGTCTACAGCTACATCAAAGACTTTTCCTTTGATGACCCGGACCAGTTTGCCCTGAGGAAACTGCTTCTGGTAGTGAAGGCCTCTTAATACACCCTTTGTGGAGCAGGACTGGTTGTCCTGGACAAAGTTCATAGTAAGGCCTGCCTCCTCCATGTCCTTCTGATTATAGGTTTCCATAAAATAACCTCTGTCATCGCCGTGAACAGCAGGTTCTATGATACAAAGCCCTTCAATAGGGCATTTAGTTACTTTGATCTGTCCCATGAAATCCTCCTTTATTTATATAAAGTTCTGTGATAAATTTGATAAAAATTCTGCCGGAACAAAGAATCCTGATTCTTGACAGCATCAAAATTCAATTTCAGCCAGATAGCGTTTTACTGCATCCTGCCAGGTTGGAAGAAGGTTAAAGCCGTTGGCAGTAAGCTTGCTCTTGTCCAGACGGCTGTTGAAAGGCCGTTTTGCTTTGGAAACGCCGTATTCTTCTGTGGTCACAGGAGTTACGGTCACCTTTTCATACTCTTTATGGCCGGCTTCAATAGCCTGACGGAAGATTTCTTTTGTGAAATCATACCAGCTGATGTAGCCGCCTTCGTTAGTAGCATGATAGTAGCCATACTTTTCTGTTTCAATCATATCTACCAGCAGTACGGCCAGATCAAGAGTGTAAGTAGGAGTGCCGATCTGGTCGCTGACTACCCGGAGCTGATCGTGAGTTTTTCCAAGATTCAGCATGGTCTTAATGAAGTTCTTGCCGTTTTTGCCGAATACCCAGGCAATACGGACAATGAAATATTTTTCCAGGTTTTCGGAAACTGCCAGTTCTCCGGCCAGTTTGGTCTCTCCGTACACATTAAGCGGCTTGTAATCCTTGCAGTCCGGCTCCCAGGGCTGGGTGCCCTGGCCGTCGAAGACGTAGTCGGTGCTGATGTAAACCATCTTACAGCCCAGGTCTTTGCACACCAGGGCAATATTTCTGGTGCCGTCGGCATTGACTTTCCGGACAGTTTCTTTTTTATCTTCATCTTCTGCCAGGTCTACGGCAGTCCAGGCAGCGCAGTGTACCACTACGTCGGGATTTACTTCTTTTAATACTTTTTCTACAGAAGCTTTATCCGTGATATCCATGGGAACATAAGGCATAGTTACAACGGCGGTGCCGTCTGGGATACCGCTGTAAGTATCTTTAATATCTGATCCAATGCCTTCATAGCCCCTCTTTGCAAGTTCGTTCATCACGTCATGGCCTAACTGGCCGGCAACACCTGTAACTAATACTTTCATGAGCATGTCCTCCTATCTGTTTCCATACATTTTTTCATAATAATTCTGGTATTCACCGGAGATGATAGTTTCCCACCATTCTCTGTTTTCCAGATACCATTTGATGGTTTTCTTGATGCCGTCTGCGAACTTGGTCTCCGGCAGCCAGCCCAGCTCGTTGTGGATCTTAGTTGGGTCAATAGCATAGCGCATGTCGTGACCCTTCCGGTCTGCAACGTAAGTGATCAGGCTTTCCGGTTTGCCAAGTTCCTTGCAGATCAGTTTTACAATGTCAATGTTTCTCATTTCGTTGTGGCCGCCGATGTTGTAAACCTCTCCTACACGGCCTTTGTGGATGATCAGGTCGATAGCTTTGCAGTGGTCTTCCACATACAGCCAGTCTCTTACATTTTCACCTTTTCCATATACAGGAAGAGGCTTGTCATTTAAAGCATTGGCGATCATCAGAGGGATCAGCTTCTCCGGGAAATGGTAAGGTCCATAGTTATTGGAGCAGCGGCTGATGGTCACAGGCAGGCCATAGGTACGGTGGTAAGCCAGTACCAGAAGGTCGGCTCCTGCCTTGGAGGAGCTGTAAGGGCTGCTGGTGTGGATAGGGGTTTCTTCTGTAAAGAACAGGTCCGGACGGTCCAGAGGCAGATCTCCGTAAACTTCGTCTGTAGATACCTGATGATAACGCTGGATCCCGTATTTCCGGCAGGCGTCCATAAGTACGGCAGTTCCTTTGATATTGGTGTCCAGGAATACTTCCGGATTTTCAATGGAACGGTCTACGTGACTTTCAGCGGCAAAGTTTACCACCATGTCCGGATGCTCTTCTTCAAATAATTTATATACGGCTTCTCTGTCAGTAATGCTTTCTTTTACAAAACGGAAATTAGGATTGTCCATAACAGGGGCAAGAGTAGAAAGGTTTCCTGCATAAGTCAGACAGTCCAGACAGATGATCCGATAGTCCGGATACTTGTCCAGCATATGGAAAATAAAGTTGCTTCCGATAAATCCGGCTCCGCCGGTAACAATAATAGTCATAATGGTTCTCCTTTTATAATGATATTTTTAATAAAGCGGATTTATGACAAAAAACCCGCTCATCCGGAAAACTGTTTTAAGAAGAATTCCGGGAAATCAGTGGAGGCTGTCCAGATATTTGCCGTCCAGAACGTCTTTTAAATACTGGCCGTACTGATTTTTCTTCAGGACTTCATATACCTTCATAACATCGTCTTTGGTGATCCAGCCGTTTAAGTAGGCAATCTCTTCCAGGCAGGCAATTTTTCTGTGCTGATGGTCTTCCATGGTCTTTACAAAGTTGGTGGCTTCTACCAGGCTTTCATGAGTACCAGTGTCCAGCCAGGTAAAGCCCTGTCCCAGGAGCTCTACATTTAGCTGTCCGGCCTCCAGATAGATACGGTTCAGATCTGTGATCTCCAGTTCTCCTCTGGGGCTTGGTTTTAAGTTTTTCGCATAGTCTACAACCTTATTGTCATAGAAATACAGTCCGGTAACGCAGTAGTTGCTCTTTGGATGTTCCGGTTTCTCTTCAATGGAGATGGCCTTTCCGTTTTCATCAAACTCTACAATACCGAAACGCTCCGGGTCGTCTACGTAGTAACCGAATACTGTGGCGCCTTTGCCCATTTCTGCATTTTCTACAGCTGCTTTCAGCCTTTTCTTCAGTCCGTGGCCCGCAAAAATGTTGTCTCCCAGAACCATGGCTACGCAGTCATTTCCAATAAAGTCTGCACCGATGATAAAGGCCTGAGCCAGTCCGTCAGGACTGGGCTGTACGGCATAGGAGAGTTCAACGCCAAACTGGTGGCCGTCTCCTAAAAGAGCCTCAAACCGGGGAGTGTCCTGAGGGGTAGAAATGATCAGGATATCCCGGATCCCTGCGTTCATGAGAACAGACAGAGGATAGTAGATCATAGGCTTGTCATAAATTGGCAGCAGCTGCTTGGATGTTACCATGGTCAAAGGGTAAAGGCGGGTTCCTGAACCGCCGGCAAGAATAATACCTTTCATGAGATGATCTCCTTTGTATATTAGTTATTTTTGTTCTTTAGTTTTCCATAAGCTGTCGATTATAAACGGATATGTTCATAAGATTAGGATTAAGGCTCCTGACCTTATGTTAAATCTATTATATAAGATGACGTTACGTCACCTTCAACCCCTATTTTCCAATTTTAAGAAATATTTTATTCCCGCGAGCAACGAGCCAAGCGGGCATGCTCGCATGTCCATTTGGCGACTGCCGCGAGGGTCTAATACCCCGATGCCTGCATCGGGTTTTTTGACTTACTGCGGCAGGCAAAAAAGCCGGCATCCTTGGTGATATAGAAGCCATCGGCAGTTTTTTTGGATACAAAGGATCGGAATTCTTTGTATTTGTCCAGAATGTACTGATTCTGATTTCCATGGCAGGACAGGATATAGGCTATAAGGGGCTCCGCCTGGGTGACCAGAAGACTGTCCTCATACCGGTGCCACTCTACATCTGAAAAATAAGGACTGAGAATAGAAGGACCGTTTTCTTTGCCGAATTTTTCATAAAGCTTGTCCGCAGAAAGTATAATACGGCTGTCAAAATCCTGGACCAGACGGCTGATTTCACACATATGCTGGGTTCCATAGGCACTGCAGTAGAAAATTCCGCCAGGCTTTAATACCCGCCGGATCTCTTTTAAGGTTTTATCCAGATCATCACAGTAAAACAGTACGTGATTGGCAATGACTGTGTGAAAACTTTCATCAGGGAAAGGGATTTCCTGGCAGTCGAAAGCCTGAAAGGAAAAACGGGGATCTCCTCCCGCCAGGTTTCTCTTGGCGTCTCTGAGCATACCATCGGAGATATCCGAAAGTGTGAGAAAAATATTTTCTGGAATCTTTTCCTTGTTCTGAGACCAAAGGGAGCCGTCTCCGCACCCAAGCTCCAGGATATCCGTTCCTTCCTGGATATGATACATTCGGAACAGCCAGGGGAACCACCCCTCTTTATTTTGAGAATAAAGGCTGTGGAGCCGGATCCTGTCGGAAATATTTTTTGAGTTCAGATACTGGCCTTTCAGACTTTTTTCCATTCCTGTAAGGTGGATCAGATCCAGCATATGGCTCCAGTTAATACTGCGGTTTTCCTGAATCTCCCTGGTAGTATCTTCTATAGCTTTTTCTACAAGCTGTAACTGTTCGATCCGGTCCTGGACCAGCTTCTGCTGGAGGGCGAGAGAATTCAGAGTAAAGTGATAGTCTGTGTCGTCGATGGTCATTTCCTTGATATCTTCCAGGGAAAAACCCAGATATTTCAGCAGCAGGATCTGCTGAAGCCGGGCAAAGTCCTTATCTGTATAGAAACGGGATCCTGCCGGGGAGACGTAGGAAGGCTTTAAAATATTCTGTTTGTCATAAAAACGGACAGTACGCACAGAAATGCGAGCCATTTTGGCAAACTGTCCCGAGGTATAGTATCCTTCTGGTTTCATAGGGGACTTCCTTATTAAATCTTTATTCCTGCGGGCATGCTTGTACGTCCATTTGGTGACTGCCGCAAGAGTCTTTGACTATCTCTATTATAAGGGGAAAGATAGGAGTGAGACAAGAGATTTAAAAAATTCTCACTTTTGGCATGGAAGAGTTTAGGACCAGTAGAAGAACTACTGGCGCACTCCTGTTCTTTTTGCTAAAATAAGAGAAAAGATTTGTCAGATTTTTTAAATACATTGGAAGTCTGAAATTAGGAGGAACAGAAGTATGAAAATCGCATTATTAGAACCTATCGGAGTACCAGAAGAGACCATTCAGGCATATGGCGATAAGATCCGCAGCCTGGGCCATGAATTTGTAAGCTATGATACGGTGACCACAGATCCGGAGGAGCTGAAGGAGCGTTCCAAAGGCTGTGAGATCGTCATGATCGCCAATCACCCATATAAGGATGAAGTAGTTGCCGCATCTGAGGACTTAAAGATGATCTCTGTGGCATTTACAGGAATCGACCATGTAGGAACCAAAGCATGCAAAGAAAAAGGTGTGACTGTGTGTAACGCAGCAGGATATTCTAACGAGACTGTGGCAGAACTGATCCTGGGATTTGCAGTAGACGCTTTACGAAACGTGGCAAAAGCCAATGATGTAGTGAGAAAAGGAGGCACCAGCGCGGGAATCGGCGGCAGAGAAATCTGTGGAAGAACGGTGGGAATCATTGGACTGGGACAGATCGGAACCAGAGCAGCGGAACTTTTCCAGGCCTTTGGGGCGAAGGTGATCGCCTATAACAGAAGTCAGTCTCAGAAGGCCCTTGACATGGGAATTGAGTATCGGTCTCTGGATGAAGTACTGTCAGAAAGCGACATCATTTCTCTGAACCTGCCTTTAAATGATGAGACAAGAGGATTTATTGATAAAGAAAAAATCGGAAAAATGAAGAGTGACGCTGTGTTTATCAACTGTGCAAGAGGTCCCATTGTGGATAATAAGGCTCTGGCAGAAGCGTTAAATGAGGATAAGCTGGGCTTTGCCTGTGTGGATGTTTTTGACATGGAGCCTCCGATTCCGGAGGATTACCCTCTCCTTCATGGGAAAAATACTCTGCTGACGCCTCATCAGGCATTTATTTCTGAGGAATCTATGCTGAGAAGAGCAGAGATCGTCTTCCGGAATGTGTTTGCTTATCTGGAAGGAAAGCCGGAGAATGTATGTAAGCTGTAAAATGAATTCTTTATGCCAGATGTAAGCCGGCAAAGAAAAAGCAGATGACTGACAGGAAGAGCCACAGACCCTTCTGTAACAGTCATCTGCTTTTTGTATGTTTAAAACTATATGGGCCACACAAGGGTGGAAATTGCCATGAGGATGGCCTGGGTCAGCAGAATCAGGAGGAACAGAGGAACAAACCACTTCCACCATTTTTCGATTTTGATTCCTGCAATACCGCAGATGATCGGTGCGGAAGCGGTAGGCCACAGCACATTAGAGAGGCCGTCCCCGAACTGGAAGGCCAGAATGGCGCTCTGCCTGGAAATTCCCACCAGATCTGCTAAAGGAGCCATGATCGGCATACTGGTCACTGCCTGTCCGGAACCGGAAGGGATCAGGAAATTGATCAGAGTCTGAACAATCAGCATGGCAATAGAAGAAAGCCAGCCCGGGAGGTTGGTCAGAGGGATGGACAGACCATAAACTACAGTATCGATAATATGTCCGGACTGAAGGATTACCAGGATACCCCTGGCAATACCGATCATCAGGCAGGCTACGGCAATATCTTTAAAGCCGTTGGCCATTTTTTCTGCAATCGTATTAGGACCCCATCCCATGATAAAGGAGCTGACGATCCCCATGATCAGGAAGGTCGTGGCAATATCTCCGAAGCCCCAGCCCTGGACTTTTACACCCCAGACGATTACCACGATACCGGCTACCAGAACAGCCAGAACGGCTTTTTCACGGATACCGAAGGGATGTTTATGCACCTCATCTTCTGACATGGCAAGATGGCTGAAATCATCGCCGTAGACCAGACTTTTAGTAGGATCTTTCTGGATCTTTAAAGCATAGCGGATAGTGAATATAGAAGCCACCACGATCATGGCCAGATGGCAGATCAGCCGGTAGCCGGAACCGGAAAGCTGAGGCACTCCGGCAATTTCCTGGGCCATGCCTACGGTGAAAGGATTCATGATAGAGCCGCTGTAGCCCAGACCGGTACCCAGAGCTACGATAGCAAGCCCTACAATAGCATCATAGCCCATGGCAATGGCGATTCCTACGAAGATCGGAATAAAGGGAAACATTTCCTCAAAAACAGCGATACTGGAAGAGGCGGCGCCAATCAGCGTGATAAAGATAGGTATGATAATGACCCGGGCATTTCCCTTTAATATCCGGAGCATCCAGGCTACCAGTCCGTTGAAGGCTCCTGAGGCAATGATCAGGCCAATGGAAGCATAAGCTACAAATACAAAGAAGACAACATCAGCGCCGGCTACCATGCCTTCATAAATAGATTTTACAGTTTCAAAAGGTCCTACAGGACTTTGCTCTACTTCATGGTAAGTTCCCGGAACTACCAGTTCTGTGCCGGATTCGTTAGCCTCCCGGTCAAATTCGCCTGCAGGGAGGATCCAGGTGGCTACTGCACATACAAGGATAAAGGTGACCAGCAGCACATAGATGTGAGGCAGGTGAAATCTCTTCTTCTCTTTTTTCTCCATATCGTATACTCCATTCTTTTAGATTCAGGGTCTGTCAGCCCTTCTTTTGGTTTAAAGATGCTTTCCAGGTTTCCTGGACATTTTGTGCAAAATCCGGTTCATTATAGACTTTCAGGAAAAGCTCTGTCAGCACGGCGGCTCCGGAAAGCATAGCCTGATGGGCTCTATCTGTCCGGCAGGCATTGCGGAAATCCACAGTGTGAAGCGCCATGTTTTTCTCAGTGACGGCAATCAGAGGCTGAATGGCCGGACAGCGGTAACTGACATTTCCCACATCGGAAGAGCCGGAGGGTGCCTCTATAGGCCCAACTTTTTCACCGTATTTTTCCAGCAGATGAGCTACTGTGTGTTCCAGAGGCACAGTGCGTACCATGTCAAAGAAGTCGGAAAGCCCCGGAGTCAGGGTAACCGTACAATCCAGAGCCATGGCGGCGGCATTGGCGCATTTTCGGATAGCGTCGTCCATAATTTCCAGTTTTTTCATAGAGTCTGTCCGGAATTCCATACGGATCCGGCAGAAATCAGGGATAATATTAGGCGCCTGTCCTCCGTCCTGTATTATGGAGTTTACATGGACATCCGGGGTAAAACATTCTCTTCTGGCATCTATCAGATCCAGGAACTTTCTTCCAGCAGCCAGGGCGCTTCTGCCTTCCCAGGGAGCGCCTACGGCGTGGGCGGTTTTTCCGTGGAAATCTGCCACATAGCACCGGAGACTGAGCTCGTCCATATCAGGAACAGACAGTCCTCCGGCAGTACTGTGCATCATGGCCGCCAGAGCCATTCCGTCAAAAATTCCCTGTTCGGCCATACCAATCTTGGCTCCATTCTCTTCTTCAGCGGGAGTCCCGATGACGTAAAGCTTACCTTTAAAAGCGTCTTTCAGATCCATAAGTCCCAGACCGGCAAGAACAGATAGGGCTCCGTGAAGATTATGACCGCAGCCATGTCCGATTCCCGGAAGAGCGTCATATTCTACCAGAAGAGCAGCGGCAGGCCCTTCCCCATTGTCCAGATAACCACAGAAAGCTGTATCATATCCTGCGAAAGGATAGGTTACCTGAAAGCCCGCATCTTTTAAAATGCCGGCGATTTTTTTGCTGGATTCATATTCTTCATAGGGCAGCTCCGGATGATCGGAAAGATCCAGGCTCAGAGCTACAGCTTTTGGAAAATGTTTTTCAAGAGCCTGAAGAATCTGCTCTTTTTCAATATACATAACAATCCCCCTTTTTCATTTAATGTTTTGAATTTAGTATGTTAATAAATTATAACATTAAAGTGAGGGGCATACAAGAAATTTTGTAAAGGTGTCTACTTTGCATTGATATATTTTTTCTGAAAGGCCCCCCGGTACTGTCCCGGGGTCATACCTTCCTGCTTTTTGAACAGCCTCATAAAGTATTTTTCATCGGAAAAGCCACAGGTATGTGCAATAGAAGCTATCGAGAGAAAATCTCCCTGGCACAGCAGATTTTTGGCGGCAGACAGACGGATGTGATTTACATAAGTATTCACAGAATATCCGGTATATTTTTTCATCAGAGAAGTGAGATAGGCAGGGTGATAATGATACCGGAGGGCCAGATCTTCTACCGTCAGAGGCTGATCATAGTGGGAACGGATCCATTCGATCATATCCAGAAGCTTTCCGGGTGCCCGGTCTTCCAAAGCCTTGTCTGAAGAAAGAACCTCCCGGGAAAGTTCCAGCAGCAGGAGATTCAGAGCATACCGGGTCCGCCAGGAAGACTGGTAATTTTCCTGCTTTGCGATGTCCAGGAGCTGTACAAAAAGGAGAAGGCTCCGTTTTTCCGGAGACAGACAGCCGGATTCAGGAAGTATGAAAGATTCCGCAGAAGAGGACAGAGGAGACAGCAGGGTAGTGCCCTGATCTTTCTTCGCCTTTAAAAGTTCTTTTGAGGTAAGAATCCTGCTCTGAGGATCTGTCATGCGAAAGTGGACCCAGTAATAGGAAAGCCTGCCGCTGCTGGGAGCATAGCCGTAATGGATCTGGTGGGGAAAAAGAAGAAGAGTTTCGTTTTCATGAATATCCAGATTCTTCCCGTTCTGGTTTATATGGAGCGTTCCCCGACATACCACAATGAGTACACAGGCATCCATGCACCGCCTCTGGTGCAGGAAACCGCCGTCGCTGATGAGGTTTCCGCAGGAGAGAAATTCTGCGGGATGGGAAGCCTGGGCAGTATAATATAACATCTTAGATTTGTCCACCCTTTCTTTGAATCTGTCAGTTGCCTTGTTAGTTTGATATGCTATTATAATACCATCAGGAAGAGAGGAAGACAAGGAGAATGTCCACTCTTAAACAGATAGAATATCTGCCGAAAAGGAGGAACAAAAAATGTTAGAGAAGAAATTAATCCCGGCTTCTCTGGATCATATACAGATCCAGGATAAGTTCTGGAAGGGCTATATGGAGCTGGTGAGACAACATGTGATCCCTTATCAGTGGGAAGCATTAAACGACCGGATCGAAAATGCAGAACCAAGTTATTGTATCCAGAACTTCCGGGTGGCTGCAGGCCTTCAGGAAGGAACTTTTCAGGGAATGGTCTTTCAGGACAGCGATGTCTATAAATGGCTGGAAGCAGTGGCATATTCTCTGATGTGGCATCCGGACAGTGAGCTGGAGAAAACTGCAGATGAAACCATTGATCTCATTGGAAAGGCCCAGCAGCCAGACGGCTATCTGGATACCTATTATATCATCAACGGTCTGGAGAAAAGATTTACCAATCTTATGGACAACCATGAGTTGTACTGTCTGGGACATATGACCGAGGCGGCAGTGGCTTATTATAAAGCGACCGGTAAGAGAAAGTTTCTGAATATTGCAGTGGGATACGCCAACTGTGTTTATGAACACCTGGGAACCGAAGAGGGAAAGATCCCCGGATATCCCGGCCATGAAGTGGCGGAGATGGCCCTCTGTGCATTATATGATATCACAAAGGATGAAAAACATCTGAAGCTGGCAAAATACTTTATTGACCAGAGAGGGAAGCAGCCCCTGTTTTTTGACGAGGAGTGCGAAAAGAACGGAAACAAGTGCTTCTGGGACGATACCTATATAAAAAAGCAGTATTACCAGGCAGGAAAGCCGGTCCGTGACCAGGACAAGGCAGAAGGCCATGCGGTGAGAGCGGTATATCTTTATACAGGAATGGCCGAGGTGGCGGCAAGAACGGAAGATCAGGAGCTTTTTGAAGCCTGTGAAAAACTCTGGGACAATATTGTAAACCGGCAGATGTATGTGACAGGAGCTATCGGGGCTACAGAACATGGAGAGGCGTTTTCTTTTGATTATGACCTTCCAAATGATACTGTTTATGGAGAGACCTGTGCAGTGATCGGCCTAATCTTTTTTGCCAGACGTATGCTGGAGATTACAAAAGACGGAAGGTATGCAGATGTAATGGAACGGGCGCTGTATAACGGTGTGATCAGCGGGATGTCTTTGGATGGAAAGAAGTTCTTCTATGTAAATCCTCTGGAGGTAGTGCCGGAGGCCTGTGAAAAAGATTATAACAAGCGCCATGTAAAACCAGTGAGACAGAAATGGTTCGGATGTGCATGCTGTCCTCCTAATGTAGCCAGGCTTCTTTCTTCCCTGGGAGGATATGCCTTTGAAGAAAATGAGCAGGAAGTTTATGTAAATTTATATACAGGTGGAATCCTGGATACAGTGAAAAACGGAAAGAAAAACAGATTGGTTTTTGAGACAGAATATCCCTGGAAAGGCCAGGTAAAGATCCGTATTGAAAACCAGGAAGATACAGAATTTACCCTGGCTCTGCGCATCCCCGGCTGGTGCAGGAATTATGCTCTGAAAGTAAACGGTGGGGAAGCAGAGAAAAAACCGGAAAAAGGTTATATATTATTAGAAAGAACCTGGGAAAATGGAGATGAGATTTCTCTGGATATGGACATGCCGGTGCAGCTTCTGGAAGCAGATCCAAGAGTCCGGGAAGACATTGGAAAGGTAGCTGTGACAAGAGGCCCTATTGTATACTGCCTGGAGGAGGCAGATAACGGGGATCAGCTTCAGGAAATCTATTTGAAGGAAGAACCGGAGTTTCAGGAAAAATATGAACCGGATCTTTTGAAAGGTGTAGTCACTATTGAAGCAAAAGGAAAAAGGGTTTCCAAAGAAGGCTGGGAAAAAGAAGGACTGTATAGAACTTATACAGGAAAGAAATTTGAGGATACAGACTTGAAATTCATTCCCTACTATGCATGGGTGAACCGTACACCGGGAGAGATGGCGGTCTGGGTTCGAGTGTGAGATAGACCTGTAAGATCAGGAACCAATAATACGGTTAAATTTTCAAAAACTCCAATTTTGACCGTATAGAGGAGGAGAAAAATACGGTTAAAATCCCAAAAACCTCAATTTGAACCGTAAGGAGGAGGAGAAAAGTACGGTTAAAATCCCAAATTCTCCAGTTTGAACCGTACAGAGGGGGAGAAAAGTACGGTTAAAATCCCCAAATCCCAGTTTGAACCGTACAGATCAGAAAAAAACGGTTAAGATCACACAAATCGGATCTTAACCGTTCTTTTTGATATTTCCGGCAAGAGACTGTCATACGCAAATATGAGAGGATATTTGCCGGGCATTTTTGCAGTAAAATTCCTGATCTTAGGGAGTGATCTCTTACGGATTTGTATCAGTGTCCGTAGAAGCCGCTTCCGTACCGTTTGTATCTTCTGTATTGCTTGTATCTTCTGTACCGCTGATATCTGCCGGACTGGTCTCTGACTCTGGTACAGGTTCCAGCACATCTGCCAGGGAGGTATCTGTCATAAAAGTATCCACATTGTAGAGGAAAAGGATATCCGTGATACTGTTGTCTGTGACCAGCCGATCCACGTCATCATAATAGTACCGGGGATCTACAACAATAATGCTGCGGAAATAAGGCTGGAGGAAGGGAATGAAGCAGTTGGCATAAGAATCTTTGAAGATCAGGAGATTCTTGTTTTCATCTACCGGAGTGGTAATGTCGATTCTGCTGTGATTTCCTCCAAAGAATACCTCATACTGATCTTTCTGGTCCAGAGCGCTGCTTACATACATGGAAGCTGTTTTTTCACCTTCTTCTACATAGTTCACTACGCATTCTGTTTCTGCATCCTGAGGTACATATATATCAATAGTATCCTTAGAACGGTCGTAGCCGCTTCTGGAAGACAGGGTGCCTGAGAATGTATGGGAAACAGGATAGACTGTATAGTCCTGTGCAGGTACAATTCCCAGAGAACTGTACAATGTTTCAAATGCGTAGCGGGCGCCCAAAGTAGTCCAGTGATGATCTGTTTTATAATAGATAGGTTCATCTCTGTGAGAAGACATGGTATCTGTCAGGTCGATAAAATTGAGAACATCACCTACTGAATCTTCTACCAGAGCAATATCCTGGGACTGGTCTCTTACAGGCGCATTTGCAGGGGTGAGCTGCTCCAGAACATAAGCTGCATTGGGGACCAGAGTCATGACTGTATTTACATCTTTATGACGCTGGGCGAATTCCCGGATGCCGTTTAGATTATTTTCTACAGAATCCATGTCAATATTGTTTTCAGGGATCTGCATCAGGTATCCCTGCTTTCCTATATAAACGCCGTTGGATTCTCTTTTCCCAAGGGTCATATCTTCCAGAACCTTCAGATTGATCCACTGATCTCGGAAGAAAAACTGATCGGTGACGTAGTCTTCCATATCTGTCATATATTTGCCGCTGGCCAGGTTTGCCAGGGAAAATTTCGGAAACTGGGCCAGCATACGATTCTCGGATTCTGAATATTCTTTGTCAGGCAAAAAGATATTAAAGCAAATAGCCAGAACCATAAAAAGAAGGAAAATACAGGTAATCCGAAAGTGGATTTTTGCACTTCTTTTCCGATAGATCCTGAGTCTTCTTTTACGCCTTTCTTCAGGGGTTAATCTTTTTTCTCTCATAATAGCTGAAATCTTCCTTTTATTAATTAGATAGTTTCCTTTCTTCTAGAAACGGAAGTAAAGGAAGGGATTGTAGGTTGCATTGACCAGATAGGCGATGGACAGAACAAAAATTGCAGTGTACACCACCGTTGCCCCTATGGAAGGAGAATTTCCCGGCTTCAGAGCCAACTTTCGGAATTTCTTCCACACAAAGGGAGTGGCGCAGAAAAAGCAGATTACCAGAAGAATCAGATTTCCTGCAAGGTAGTACAGACCGGTAGAATCAATGACCCCATGGCCGCCGATGCCAAACATATTTCCCAGGTACGCCAAAGCGTCTGTCAGGGAAGAAGAGAAAAACAGTACCCAGCCCAATAACACCAGCACAAAGGAATAAATCTGCTGGACTATATCCGGCAGTTTCTGAAGTTTAGGCGCCAGGAAATATTTTTCCAGAAGAAGGAGCAGACCATAGTAAAGGCCCCAGAACATAAAGTTCCAGGCAGCTCCGTGCCAGAAACCTGTGAGCATCCATACCACCAGGATATTCCGTACGTGCTTCAGCCTGGATACCCGGTTGCCTCCAAGGGGAATATATACATACTCCCGGAACCAGGTGCTCAGAGAGATATGCCATCTTCTCCAGAAATCCGTAATACTTTTGGATATGTATGGATAATTGAAGTTTCGTACGAACTCAAAGCCAAACATTTTTCCAAGTCCTACTGCCATATCAGAATAACCGCTGAAGTCAAAATAGATCTGCATGGCGTAAGCAAGGCACCCGATCCAGGCAGTGAGAACAGAACGCTGATCAGGGGCAATAGCCACAATGGCGTCGAAAGTCATACCGATATTGTTTGCCAGAAGGACTTTTTTCCCAAGACCTCTCAGGAACCAGGCAACGCCCTGACCAAATTTGTAGAGACTCAGTTGCCTCTGGACAAGCTGAGCGTCGATATCTGCATAGCGGACAATAGGACCGGCAATGAGCTGAGGAAACATGGTAACGTAAGTGCCGAAATTTATAAAGTTTTTCTGCACCGGAACCTCCCCTTTATATACATCGATGATATAGGAAAGGGTCTGGAAGGTATAAAAGGAAATACCTACGGGAAGTGCCAGCTCCCGGTAGGGAATATCCACAGGAAGGATGGCATTTATATTGTCCAGCAGGAATCCATAGTATTTAAAGAATCCGAGAATAGCCAGGTTGACTGCTACTGTAAACCAGAAGCTAAAACGCAGAAATTTCTGGTTATCATCCTCACGATATTTATGGATTTCAATTCCGCTTATATAGTTAAAGACAATGCTGAAAAGCATCAGAAATACATATACAGGTTCTCCCCAGGCGTAGAAAATCAGACTGACAATGAGAAGAACTGCATTTTTCAGCTTCCAGGGCACCAGAAAGTACAAAAGCAGAGTTATGGGCAGGAAGACGAAAAGAAAGAAAATGCTGCTGAATATCATATTTTAATATCCTTTCTGATTATTTTTATCATAAACTGTTCCGGAAGGCTTCATCAGCCTGTCCGGCATCGGGATGTACGATATAGAGGATGAAATTTCCCTGTACATCCAGAACATGGTCTTCCAGCATGGCATACTGTTCAATCCCATACCCTTCAAAGCTGTTCATCTGGGTTTCCAGCCGTGTGTTGATGGCTGCGGCTACAGTTTCTGCCTGAGAGTTGTCTTTTAACTTAATGATCAAAAGCTCCTGAGCATCCATATTGCTGGCAGGGGAGTACAGGGTAACGCCTTCATAATCTTCAGGGTCCAGTCCATAAAATTTCTGGAACATACGGTTATTGCTTTCCTGCATTCCCTCCAGATCCAGAGTACCTACTACACTTTCTGTAACAGCTTCCAAAGAGGCATTGCTGCTTTTATCTCCAGCCTGGAGGACAATGACAAAGACCAGAAGAGCCGCAACCATGGCGATTCGGATGATTGTTAATACAGAGATAGACTTATTATTCATTTTCAGTCACCTCCGTGATCATATCAATAGCCCAGTATTCATAAAAGGCTTTCTGCATATGGATTCCGTCCACATCATAGAGATCTCTGTGGGTTTCTACTTCTTCTGTAATATCGATATAAGGAATACTATTATCCTCACAATGCTGGCTGATGGCCTCGTTCCAATCTGGGATATCCTGTATCCTTTCAGAAACTTCCTTACTATAGCTTTCAAGAGCAGAGGAGGTAACAGGGATAATTGAGTTTACATAAACTATAGCCTGAGGAAGAAGGGTCTGCAGTTCTTCAATGGTCTTGTCCAAATCTGAGAGATAGTCATTTACGCTGCTCCAATATCCAACATCATTAAGACCATAACAAAGAATGATATTGGAGGGGTTTAAACTGACCAGCTGGTCAGTATAAGTGTCAATGTCCCGGATAGTTCCTCCTAAAGCAGCAAAAACATGGCTTTCATCTACCAGATTATAAGAAGAGAATCCCATAGCTCTGGAATCGCCCATAATGGCTATATCAGTGAACTGCGCCCACACGTCCAGGTCGCCGCTTTCCAGAGCTGCTTTACGTTCAGCTCTGCGCAGCTGCCTCAACTCTTCTTCAATGGAAGCAGTGTCAGTGGCCTCCAGTCCTTCTATGTAAGCAACTCCCTCTTTAACATCATCTGTTGCAATATTTTGCCCTGACAGGGCAATAAAAATAACAATTCCGATGATCACTGCCACGGCGGCCAATTCCAGGAATAGCCGTTTTCGAGGATTTCGGAACTGTTTTTTGAAAAATCTCCGTATCCGCCGGGAAAGCGGATATTTTTTCCTTTTCTGCATTATATATGTCCCCTCGTTTTACTTCTATATTATTATACTATTTATTTATGCTTCAAAATTCAGTCGGGATTTCCGGAAGAATCTCCGGCAGATAAAATTTATCTTTTATTATTATAAAGCTTTTTTAAAATATGGCAATATGTGACATGCATCGACACGAAAAAAATACAAAAAAATTTGGAGATGTCTGGTCATATAAACGATGGGAGAGGGAAAGAAGAAACAAAGTGCATAAAAAATGTATGAAACATCCGCTGATAAGAGCAGATATGATTTTGAACAGATTACCATAATAAAGCAGAAAAGAGCAAAAGGGAGAATTCCATGGAAACCTATTGAAGTCTCCCTGAATTGGTGCTAAGATTCAGCTGAAAAAGATGAATAAAAGGAAAGAGGCATTGACTTATGAGCAATAAGAGAGAAGAAAAGAAAGAGAGAAGAACATTCAAAGAGAAACTTCATGACTATATGATGGATATGTCCAGAATCTCACCTTCAGGAATCACAGACCGCCATGAAGAATATTACTTTCATATTAACCGGTACTATAGATTTGAATAATAGAGAAAGTAATATATATGATGTAAAATAAGAGTTTTCATATTTGTCCCCAAGTGCGGATATTTTTACATTCCTTCCAGATGTACAGAGCAGAAAGGAAAGGATGTAAAAATATCCGCTTTTTTATTCCCGCGAGCAACGAGCCAAGCGGGCATGCTCGCATGTCCATTTGGCGACTGCCGCGAGGGTCTTTGACTCTATGGAGCTGTTGCATTGATCGTATGTCAGGAACATTTATACATTTTATGCGAATTTGTCGAGTACCCCTTTGAGACCATAGGGTAAAAAGCTCTCTGGGCGGGATGCTTTTACAGAGATTTTACGTAGTTTTTCTACAAATGCGATAGTTTAAAAATAATTTACTGCTTAAAATATCAACTGTTCGAGTAAAAAAATGCGTGTAGAAAATTTACAAGATTTAAAAGAAGGAAGGAGAAAACGCCGTGTCAGAGATTACATTAAGAAATGTATGTAAAGAGTATGACAAAGGGCACTTTGCAGTGAAAGACTTTAACCTGGATATCCAGGACAAGGAATTCATCATCTTTGTTGGCCCCTCCGGCTGCGGCAAGTCCACCACGCTGCGCATGATCGCAGGACTGGAGGATATCAGCGATGGAGAACTATGGATCGATGGAGACCTTTGCAATTATTATGAACCAAAGGACAGGGGGCTGTCCATGGTATTTCAGAACTATGCTCTGTATCCCAACATGACCGTGTATGGAAACCTGGCCTATGCTCTGAAAATCCGGAAGGTTCCAAAAAAGGAAATTGATGAGAGAGTACATAAAGTGGCCAAGACCCTGGAGATCGAACATCTTCTGGACAGAAAACCGGCTGCCCTTTCCGGAGGTCAGAAACAGAGAGTGGCTATCGGAAGCGCTATTATCCGGAAACCAAAGGCCTTCCTTATGGATGAACCCCTGTCCAACCTGGATGCCAAACTGAGAGCCCAGATGCGTGTAGAACTGGCAAAGCTTCATGAAGAACTGGAAACGACGATTATATATGTAACTCATGACCAGACCGAGGCCATGACCCTGGGAACCAGGATCGTGGTTATGAAAGACGGTGTAGTGCAGCAGGTAGAAGCACCTATCCAGCTTTACAACAATCCGGCAAACCTTTTTGTGGCAGGTTTTATCGGCTCTCCTTCCATGAACTTCTTCGACGCCTATGTAGGAGAGGAAGAGGGAAAAGTTGTGGTCTATCTGGGCGGCAGCGAGCTTGGAAAGAAAGTCTTCTTAAGAGGCGAGAAAGCGGAAGTCGCAAGACAGAGAGAGATGAACAAAAAGGTAGTCCTGGGAATCCGTCCGGAAGACGTCTATGATTACAAAGAGGCAAAGGAAAGAGGCATCCACATGGACACCCAGGGGCTGGAAGAAACTGTCTCTGCCAGAGAAATGCTGGGAGCTGAGGTTATTCTTTACTTTGACGCCCAGGGCAAAACCCATGCGGTAAGGTTAAGTCCGGAGAATCAGACCCAGACCGGAGAGAAAGCGGACTTTTACTTTGACACGGACAGGATCCACATCTTTGATAAAGATACAGAAGAAAACATTTATTACAGAGAGGAGATTCGGTAATGAACACAGGGAAGAAGAAAAAATTAAACTGGACCCCATACTGCTATCTGATCCCATGTATGCTGGTGTTCGCCATATTCCTGTTCTATCCCTTTTTCAAGACCATTTATCTCAGCCTTTTCCTGACAGACAGAATGGGACAGGCTAAGATTTTTGTAGGGATGCAGAACTATATAGACCTTCTTACTTCTGAATCATTCAGAAACAGTCTGAAGGTAACTTTGATCTTTGTTGTGATCGTAGTTATCGGGGGCATGCTCCTGGGCCTGATCGCAGCGGTTCTGTGCAACAAGGCTTTCCCGGGAATCCGGGCTTTCAGTACTGCATATGCCCTGCCTATGGCTATTGCTTCCAGTTCTGCAGCAATGATCTTCCAGATCATGCTGCACCCTACGGTTGGTATTGTGAACAAACTTACAGGGCTGGATATTAACTGGCTGAATGATCCCGACACTGCCCTGGTCTGTGTGGCAATCCTGACTGCCTGGCTGAACAGCGGTATTAATTTCCTGTATTTCTCAGCAGGACTGGGCAATATTGATGAGACCATCTATGAGAGAGCTTCCGTAGACGGAGCAAGCAGCGTACAGCAGTTCTTCAGCCTGACTCTGCCGGGACTTTCTCCCATCATGTTCTACACACTGGTTGTAAATATTATCCAGGCATTTCAGTCCTTTGGACAGATCAAGATCCTGACCGAAGGAGGCCCGGACGAGGCGACAAATGTTATCGTGTATTCCATTTACCGTGACGCTTTTTTTAACTACCGTTTCGGAAGTGCCGCAGCTCAGTCCGTGATCCTGTTTATTATTATCATGATCATTACACTGATTATGTTCAGACTTGAAAAGAAAGGAGTAAGCTACTAATGAGTCAGTCTAGTAATGCAGCTACCATCAGCGGCCAGAAAACTATCAGCAGAGAGCAGCTTCTGGCTTTAAAAAAGGAAATGAATGCCAAGGCACTGACTAAGAGAAGAATCCGTACAGGGGGCCTTCTGGCAGGAAACATTATATTTGCACTTTTGATCCTGCTTCCTCTGCTTTATGCAGTCAGCATTGCATTTATGCCTTCAGGAGAACTGTTTACCACTGAGCTGAATCTTCTTCCGAAGCATCCTACTTTGCAGAACTTTCAAGATGCATTTGTAAATGTACCTTTGCTGAGATTTATTGTTAACTCCTTTGTTATGGCAGGTTCCATTACTATCGGGCAGATCATTACCTGTTCTCTTGCAGCTTTTGCCTTCTCCTTTTTGGAGTTTAAGGGAAGGAATGTACTGTTTATGATCGTTTTGGCGACTATGATGGTTCCCGGGGAAGCAACAATAGTATCAAACTATCTGACTGTAGGTAATCTGGGAATGCTGGATACTTATCCTGTATTGATCGTGCCTTACCTGACATCAGCAATGGGAATTTTCCTGTTCCGTCAGTTTTATATGTCCTTCCCGATTTCTCTGTATGAATCAGCGAAACTGGACGGATGCAGCAATTTGAAATTTATTGTGCGGATCCTGATCCCGCTGACAAAATCTGCTATCGGAGCAATGGCTGTATATACCTTTATCAATGCATGGAATATGTATATGTGGCCTTTGCTGGTAACCGGTTCTAATGAGATGAGAACAGTGCAGATCGGTATCAGTATGCTGAACAGTGTGGATTCCCAGTCACTGACTATGATGGTGGCAGGTGTGGTAATTGTTATTATTCCCTCAATTTCTATCTTTATTGTGGGACAGAAACAGCTGATCCGGGGTATGTTCTCCGGTGCGGTAAAAGGTTAATAGACAAAAGGAAAAAGGAGAGTAAGAATGAAGAAAAAAATCGTATCTTTATTATTGACAGGCGTTATGGCAGCAGGTGTACTGGCTGGCTGCGGCGGACAGAGCATTGCTGATCAGCAGGCGGCAGGTGATACCACTGCAGATTCTGCAGAAGGCGAAGCCGCTGAAGAAACAGTGACAATGGCGGCAGCCGATGAGGTAGACGGTACAGAGATCACCTTCTGGCATTCTATGGGCGGTGTAAACGGCCAGGCTATTGATGAACTGGTAAATCGGTTCAACGAAGAGAACGAACTGGGCATCACTGTTGTATCTGAGTATCAGGGTGAATATGATGACGCCCTGAATAAACTGAGAAGCGCCCAGATCGGAAACATGGGAGCTGACCTGGTACAGGTATATGAGATCGGTACAAGATTCATGATCGATTCCGGCTGGATCATCCCTATGCAGCAGATGATCGATGAGGATGGATATGATATTTCCCAGATCGAGCCGAACCTGGCAGCTTACTATACTATTGACGATCAGCTTTATTCCATGCCTTTTAATTCCTCTACTCCTCTTATGTATTATAATGTAGATATGTTTGAACAGGCAGGGATCACAGAGATTCCTACCAGCCTGGAAGGAATTCTGGAGATCGGTGATCAGCTGCTGAATGAAGGCGGTGCCGGAGAAGTTATGTCTCTGTCTATCTATGGATGGTTCTTTGAACAGTTCCTGGGAAAACAGGGCCTTGATTATGCAAACAATGGAAACGGAAGAGAAGAGGCTGCTACAGCAGTTGCTTTTGATGAGAACGGCGGGGCTGCAAATATCCTGAACGCATGGAAAGATCTTTCTGACGCAGGATATGCGCCTATCGTTGGTAAAGGTGGAGATGCAGGTCTTGCAGATTTCTCCGCAGGAAAATCTGCCATTACTCTGGCATCTACAGCTTCTCTGAAACAGATCCTTCAGGATGTAAACGGAAAATTTGAAGTAGGTACCGCTTACTTCCCATCTATTACAGATGAAGACCAGGGCGGCGTATCTATCGGCGGCGCTTCTCTGTGGGCACTGAACAACAACGATCCTAAGAAATTAAGAGCTACCTGGGAGTTTGTGAAATTTATGATCTCTCCGGAGTCTCAGGCTTACTGGAATGCACAGACCGGATATTTCCCTGTAACTGTTGCAGCTCAGGAAGAGCAGGTATTCAAAGATAACATTGCTCAGTATCCTCAGTTCCAGACAGCTATCGACCAGCTCCATGATTCTTCACCGGAGTATGTAGGAGCGCTGTTAAGCGTCTTCTCTGAGGCAAGGGCAACTGTGGAGTCAGAGATTGAGAGTATGTTAAACGGCGAGGTGGATGTAGATGAAGCTGTATCCAATATGGCCGATACCATTAACAAGTCCATTGAGGAATACAATCTGGTAAATGGCTGAGACAGAGAAGCCGCTGGGCAGTGACGGGGGATCTTTATAAAGAATTTCCCAACCTTGCACATTGGAAACATCATGTTATAATAGCCGTAGACAGGTAAATGAGGGCCGCCCCTTTACGGGCGGTCTTCTTTGTACCTCAGACTTGGAAGGATAAGCAGTCAGACAAAATATCGGAAAGAAGGAAAAGAAATTATGACAAAAGTATTTGCACACAGAGGCGCCAGCGGATATGCGCCGGAAAATACGCTTCAGGCTTTTCATCTGGCCCAGGAGCAGGGAGCAGACGGGATCGAACTGGATGTACAGCTTACAAAAGACGGGGAAGTGGTGGTGATCCACGATGAGACCATTGACCGGACCAGCACGGGCAAAGGCTATGTAAGAGACTATACCCTGGCAGAACTGAAAAAATTTTCTTTCCATAATCATATGGAAAAATATAAAGGGGTAAAGATCCCTACTTTAAGGGAAGTGCTGGAACTGGTAAAGCCGGGAAAGATGGAAGTGAATATTGAACTGAAGACCGGAATCTTCTGGTATCCGGATATTGAAGAAAAGACTATGAAGATCGTAAAGGAAGCAGGCATGGAAGACCGGGTGATCTATTCTTCTTTTAACCACTACAGCGTGCAGAAGGTACGGAGCCTGGACGAGAAAGCGGAAACCGCTTATTTATACAGCGATGTGATGCTGGATGTGGAAAAGTATGCTCAGAATACAGGGGTATGTGGATTGCACCCGGCAGTTTTTCATCTGTATATGGCGGACTTTCTGGAAAAATATAAGGCAAGCGGCCTGAAAGTCCGGGTATGGACGGTAAACCGTGAAAAGGATATGAAAAAATTCATAGAGGAAGATCTGGAAGCCGTGATCACCAATTATCCGGATACTGCCCTTACTGTGAGAAGGCAGGTGGAAAATGCTGCAGGATAATGGATTTATAAAAGATAAGCGCCTCTTCCTCCTGGATATTGACGGCACGGTGTGCATTGGACAGCGGCTGATCGACGGCACCAGAGAATTTCTGAAGGCAGTGAAGAACAGCGGCGGACAGTTTGTCTTTATTACCAATAATTCTACAAGAAGTATAGAAGATTATATCCTGTCTTTCCAGAAACTGGGAGTGATGACAGACTATACCAATTTTGTCACCGCCTCTTTTGCCACGGTCCAGTATCTGAAAAAGCACTATGACGGAAAGCTGATCTATGTGATGGGAACCAAATCTTTGATCCGGGAGTTGAAAAAGAATAAGATCCATGTAACAACAGACTGTATGGATGAGGATATTGCCTGTGTCCTGGTTTCCTATGACAACCAGCTGACCTATGAAAAGATACAGGACACCTGTCAGGTCCTGAGCACCTGTAAGGTAGATTACCTGGCTACTAATCTGGACTATGTGTGCCCTATCGAATTCGGCTATGTGCCGGACTGCGGGGCCATCTGCCAGATGCTGGAACATGCGGTGAAGAGAAAACCAATCTATCTTGGAAAACCGGGCACTGCCATGGTAGATTATGCCCTGAAGCTGAACCATTTCTCCAGAGAGGAAACCCTGGTAGTGGGGGACCGGCTTTACACAGATATCCTCTGCGGCCATAACGCCGGTGTGGAAACCGCTCTGGTCCTTACAGGAGAGGCCACAAGAGAGGAAGGAGAAGCCTGTGAATACGGGCCGGATTATATATTCCGCTCCATTGAAGAATTGTATAAAGCGTGGCTGTAATGTGACATCCCCGTTTTTTTTCACTGTTTCGAGAAAGAATTCAATTGAAGCCTTGCTGCTGGGATAGTATAATAAAAGAACATCAGGATATCAGGGCGAAAAAGCTGGAAAGCCGACCCAGGATCACCTGCAAAAGCAGATACGGCTCTGGGACCCGTTAAAATATGAAGAAAGCAGCGAGGTAATGAAAATGAGCGAGATATTGAAAAAATATCAGATTGACACAGAAGAAAACAAAAAATTTCAGGAGGAGATCCGGGAAAACCTTTTGAACTTCGGACACAGATTTCCGTCTCCCAAGGGCAGTTCCTATTATCTGGGAGATGACGGAACCCCTTGGAAGGAAAGAAACCGTGAGACCTGGATCACTTCCAGGATGACCCATGTATATAGTATCGGCACTTTTCTGGGACACCCGGGCAGCGAGGAGCTGGCGGATGCAGGGTTGAAAGGTCTTCGTGAAGAACTTCACGATACCGAAAACGGAGGCTGGTATGCAGGCCTTACAGCAGAGGACCAGATCCTTCCAAATAAACAGTGTTACGCCCATGCCTTTGTGATCCTGGCAGCAACATCGGCACTTCTGGCAGGAAGACCGGGAGCAGAGGACCTTTTAGAGGATGCCCTGAAGCTCTATGATCTTCGGTTCTGGAATGAGGAAGAAGGACTTTCCTGTGATACTTGGAATACAGAATTCACGGTATTGGATGACTATCGGGGACTGAACGCCAATATGCATACAGTAGAGGCTTTTCTGGCGGTAGCTGATGCTGCCGGAAAGGAAGAATACAGAGTGAGATCGGGCAGGATCATTGACCATGTACTGGGATGGGCTTCAGATAACCAGTGGAGGATTCCGGAGCATTTCACCAAAGACTGGACACCGGATCTGGAATGTAATAAGGATCAGCCGGCAGATCAGTTTAAGCCATACGGGGCTACTCCGGGACACGGTATTGAATGGGCAAGATTGATCACACAGTGGGCTCTGTCTACATATAAGGAAGACACTCAGGAAGCTGCCAGGTACATAGAAGCAGCAGAAAATCTCTTTAACCGTGCAGTGAAAGACGCATGGAACGCAGATGGAGCTCCCGGTATTGTTTATACTACAGATTGGGAAGGCAAACCGGTAGTCCATGACCGTATGCACTGGACTCTGGCAGAGGCGATCAATACCTCCTCTGTGCTGTACCACGTTACAGGAAAAGCGGAGTATGGCCAGTATTACGCAGAGTTTATGAAGTATCTGGACGAGACGGTCATGGATCATGTCAATGGTTCCTGGTTCCATCAGCTGGACGAACACAACCAGGTGATCGGTACTGTATGGCCGGGAAAATCAGATTTGTATCATGCTTTTCAGTCTACGCTGATTCCATTTTATTCTCCAGCATTGTCCATTGCGGCAGCAGTGGCTTCCTTCCGCCGCCTTGGAGACTGAAAGATCCATCCAGCGTCATTAGTTTGAAAATGATCGTGTCAGTACACTAGTGTACCAGGACTCAGGAAAAATAAATTACAGATTACGGAGCTATTGCATTAATATTCCCGGTTTTCATTAATGCAATAGCTCCGTTTTATTCTATAGGAGCTGCTGCACACAAAGTCCTCAAGCTCCTTGAGATTGAGAAGAGGTAAAGATTGACATGGATTTAATTGAGACATACAATAGTTGTATATACAATAATTGGAGGTGCAACTATGCTTCGAAGGCTTTTTTCCTATATGCATCAGTATAAAAAATATGCGCTGCTGGCTCTTATCTGTATCAGTGCAGAGTCTGTTTTTGAGCTGATCGTTCCCCTTATTATGGCGGACCTGGTAGATATTGGAGTGGCTGCAGGGGACAAAGAGTATATTTTCAGAAAAGGTCTGGAGATGGTTATCTGCGGTATCATTGCCCTGATCCTGGGTGTGGGAAGCGCCAGGTTTGCGGCCCTGGCAGGACAGGGATTGGGTGCGGAGCTCCGCCGGGCAGAATATGAGAAGCTTCAGAAATATTCCTTTTCCAATATTGACCATTTTCGGGTATCTTCCCTTGTCACCAGGCTGACAAGCGATGTGACTAATATTCAGAATACCGTTTCCACAGGAATGCGGCCTTTCTGCAGAGGGCCGGTGATGTTGGTGGCGGCTACAGCCGTGGCCTTTTCCATCAACCGGGAACTGGCGGTGGTGTTTCTGGTAGCCCTTCCTGTTCTGGCCTGTCTGCTGTTTTGTATCACTATGAAGGTCCGCCCTCTTTATGGTGTCATGCAGGAGGCCATTGATAATGTGAACCGGATCATACAGGAAAACCTGGCGGCAGTCCGTGTGGTAAAGGCTTATGTAAGAGGAGATTACGAAAATGCCAAGTTTGAGGAAGGAAATGAGAACCTGAAGGAACAGTCGGAAAGGGCCTTCCGGCTGGCGGCTTTGAATATGCCTGCCATGCAGTTCGTCATGTACGGGACGATCCTGAGTATCCTCTGGTTTGGCGGAGGACTGATCAACACAGGAAAAATGGAAGTAGGGGAGCTGACAGGATTTCTCAGCTATGTACTCCAGATTTTGAATTCTCTGATGATGATTTCAAATGTATTTCTGATGATGACCCGCTCTATTGCTTCAGGAGTCCGGATTATGGAAGTGATTGATGAGAAAGTAGATATTACAGATGAAAAGTCCAGGAACATTCAGGTAGAACGGGGAGAAATTGAATTTGACCATGTATGGTTTAAATATAAAAAGGATGCTGAAGAGTATGTACTTTCCGACATTTCCTTCCATATAGAGCCGGGACAGACCCTGGGGATCATCGGGCAGACAGGCTCTGCCAAGACAACTCTGGTCCAGCTGATCCCCAGGCTTTATGAGGCAGAGGAAGGAACCGTCCGGGTAGATGGGATACCAGTAGAGGAGTATCCTATGGAACATTTAAGAGATGCCATTGCCATGGTGCTTCAGAAGAACACTCTGTTTTCCGGAAGCCTTCTCTCAAATCTGAAATGGGGAAATGAAAATGCGTCCCAGGAGGAAGTGGAACTGGCCTGCAGGATTGCCTGTGCAGATGAATTTATTTCCAGGCTTCCCCAGGGTTATGAGACAGAAATGGGGCAGGGCGGAGTAAACGTCTCCGGAGGGCAGAAGCAGAGACTATGTATTGCCAGAGCTCTGCTGAAGGGCCCCAGAGTGCTGATACTGGACGATTCCACCAGTGCTGTTGACACGGCTACAGAGGGGAAAATCCGTGAAAGAATGAAAACATATCTGCCGGATATGACAAAGATCATCATTGCTCAGAGGATTTCTTCTGTGCGCCATGCAGACCAGATTCTTATCTTGGATGATGGAAAGGTAAATGATATAGGAACCCATGAAGCCCTGCTGGAGAGAAATGAGATCTACCGGCAGATCTATGATTCACAGAAGGAAGGAGTGGAGCTGTAATGGCAAAATATGTAGGATATAAAAGACCGAAGAATACAAAGAAAACACTTCTTCACCTTATGAAATATCTGGGACTGCATAAGTGGATGTTCATGCTGGTGGCTCTTCTGGTGTTTGTCAGCGCGGGAGCGAATATTATGGGAACTTATCTTCTGAAGCCAGTGATCAACAAATTTATCCTCCCTGGTAACAGAGAGGGGCTTCTTCTGGCAGTGGCCGGAATGGCAGTGATGTATATCTGCGGAGCCCTTGCCACTCTGGGATACAATCAGCTGATGATACGCTCTGCTCAAAAGGTAGTAAAGGAAATACGGTCAGATCTTTTTGCCCATGTACAGAAACTTCCGCTGAAGTATTTTGACGCCCATACCCATGGGGAACTTATGAGCCGCTTTACCAACGATGTGGATACGGTACAGGAGGCAATGAACAATAGTTTTGCCATGATCATACAGAGCTTTATGATGCTGTTCGGTACAGTGGTCATGATGATGGTATTAAGCCTTCAGCTGTCCCTGATCGTAGTGGCGTTTCTCCTTATTATGTTTGTATTTATTAAGTTTAACGGCCAGAGAAGCAAGAAATACTTCCAGAGGCAGCAGGCAGAACTGGGGAAGATTAATGGATTTGTGGAAGAAATGACTGCAGGGCTGAAGGTAGAGAAAGTGTTCAACCATGAGAAAAAGGATTTTGAGGCCTTCTGCGAGATGAACGAGAACCTTAGAAAGGAGTCTACCAATGCCCTGACCTTTTCTGGCATGATGGTTCCTACCATTGTGAGCTTGTCTTATGTAAACTATGCGGTTTCTGCCTGTGTGGGCGGGCTCTTTACTCTTATGGGACTGCTGGACATCGGGAGTCTGGCCTCTTATCTGGTCTACGTGCGCCAGAGCGCCATGCCTCTGAACCAGTTTACCCAGCAGGTGAATTTCCTCCTGGCAGCTCTTTCCGGGGCAGAGCGGATTTTTGAGATGATGGAGGAAGAACCGGAAGAAGACATGGGAAAGGTAACTCTCTGCAGAGTCAGGGAGGAAGATGGAACTCTGAAAGAGACAGAGGAGTATACAGGCAGGTTTGCATGGAAACTGCCGGATACAAAACAACTGGTGCCGTTAAAGGGAGATGTGCGGTTTCATGATGTGGTTTTTGGTTATGTGCCGGAAAGGAAGATTTTAAATGGTATTTCTCTGTACGCAAAACCAGGGCAGAAAATAGCCTTCGTAGGTTCTACAGGAGCGGGAAAGACCACCATTATCAATCTCATTAACCGTTTTTATGAAATCCAGTCAGGAACTATCACCTATGACGGCATAGATATACGGGATATAAAAAAAGATGACCTTCGCCGCTCCCTGGCTATGGTCATCCAGGAGACCCACCTGTTCACCGGGACCATTGCAGACAATATCCGTTATGGAAGGCTGGACGCTTCACTGGAAGAAGTAAAAGAAGCAGCCAGGATTGCTAATGCGGATTCTTTTATCCGGCGGCTTCCAAAGGGATATGATACTATGCTGTACAGCGATGGGAGCAATCTTTCCCAGGGCCAGAGACAGCTGCTGGCTATTGCCAGGGCAGCAGTGGCAAAACCGCCGGTGCTGATCCTGGATGAAGCCACCAGCTCTGTTGACACCCGGACAGAAAGGCTCATAGAGAAAGGAATGGATGCCATTATGGAGGGAAGAACGGTGTTTGTGATTGCCCACAGGCTGTCCACAGTACGTAATTCTAAAGCGATCATGGTCCTGGAAAAGGGGGAGATCATTGAGAGAGGCAGCCATGAAGAGCTTCTGGACCTGAAAGGACGTTATTATCAGTTATATACCGGACAATTTGAACTGGAGTGAGGAATATGGAAATAAACAGTGTGAGAAAGATACTTCACAGATTAGATCTGGAAAGAAGACAGCTGATGCGGCCCAGATTTCTGGAACTGGGGCTGACTGTGGGAGAGGGGCAGCCCAGAATCCTGAACTGCCTTCTGGAGCAGGGAGAGATGAGCCAGAGAGAGCTGGCAGACGCCTGTATGTTTGATGTGACTACTATGTCCCGGACCCTGGATAAAATGGAGAAGGCAGGACTTATAGAGAGGAAGGTAAATCCATCCAGCAGAAGAGCTCACCTGATACATCTGACTTTGGAGGGAAAAGAAAAGGCAGCACAGGTGCAGAAACAATTTGCCTGGCTGGACCAGGTCCTCTGGGGAGAGCTTGAAGAGGAAGAGATGGAGAACTTGTATAAGACTTTGGAAAAAATAGAGAAAAATGTGAAAAATATGCTTTGAGAAAGAAGACAGATTTTCTGATATACTTCCGGCTTTTCCGTTGGCCTTTTTCCAGTAATAAATTGGTTTCCACCATATATTTCAGAAAACGTTTAGTTGTGGAATCTGCTAATCCCAAAATTTCCCGTGCCTCCTTGTTTGTAATGAAGCCGTTTTCTTCAATATAATCTAAGATAAGCCGCTGCCGAAGAAAGATTTTATCGGCTTTTTTACCGGTTTTTATTGGCTTTTTATCGGCTTTTTTATCGGCTTTTTTAAATAAATTTACTCGGAAGGTATCTCCGATTTCCATAAACTCAGGTTCAGGAAGGCCATATTCTTATGCACGATGAAGAATTCTCCGGATTCCTGTCCCCCATTCCTCTATGATCTCCATACGGCTGAATATATCCGCAATAATCCGATTCCGTATTTTAGAACGGCCACTGACGGCCTCTTCCAGTGTAAGTCCGCCATAAAGCATACCGGGAGAGGTAACCTCTATCCGGTCATCGTAGACAGCGACCTGTATGCAGGAATTATCCATATAGTTACGATGACATACGGCATTGACGATCATTTCCCGGATAGCAGTTACGGGAAGTTCATAGGTGTCTTTTCGGACCAGACCGTTGATTTCAGCCCCCAAATTAATATGACGGAGAACAAATTGATAGGCATTTTCTATCTGTTCATACAGACAGCCATCATATTCTTTCTTATCTATAAAGAAATCCCTTTCTGTTCCTTTAAATAAAGCACATTGAATTTTGGCAAAGGGAAAATATTTTCCGGTCAGTAATGCAAATGCATTGGTAGCCAAAAGATCAGAGCCGTTTTTCTTTAAAACTTTCCAACTTAAAAGCTGCTGCCCTCGATTTCCAATTCTCGGATTTTGGTGCTGTCCGCCGGGCGGGATGTAGCGCCGAGGCGGATGTAAGTTCCATGCTGCTTTCCCTGATTCTTGAGATAATAAGGACGGTGCATTCCTGGATAGATAGTGACGACCACAATACACTTATCATTGATACTTTGAAAAGAAATATCAGGTATAATCTGAGGCTCACAGCTGTTTTTTAGATTCTCCGCTAAGAATTTCGTCCAGGGTCATAGAACAGATACCCTCCTTTATCATGATATTATCAGTATAGCATAGAAGAGAAATAAGAAGCTATAAACATAAAATAAAAATATGAAACTGCCTTGACATAGCCAGATATGAGTGTTATATTACAAATAGAACAAAAAACAGTCTGTCAGAGAGGCTTTTCAAAACAGCAACATTTTAATTTTGCGCTTCCCTTTTGGACTTCTGCTCAAAGGGGAGGCGTTTCTTATAACAGAGGGTGGTTATAATGGATAAAAAGAGAGATTATTATGAGGTTTTAGGCATTAGCAGAAGTGCAGACGCTAATGAGATAAAAAAGGCTTACCGGAAACTGGCAAAAAAATATCATCCTGATACAAATGCCGGAAATCCCAAAGCCGAAGAGAAGTTTAAGGAGATTACAGAGGCATACAATGTGTTAAGCGATGACAAAAAGAGAAAACTATATGACCAGTTTGGCCATGCTGCTTTTGACGGAGGGGCATCAGGAAATGGACCGGGAGCCTCAGGGGCCTACAGTTATGGCGGACCAGATGGAAACTACCGGGAATATCATTTTCAGGGAGACCCCAAAGATATGGATGACATTCTCAAAAATATTTTCGGCGATATGTTCCAGGGCGGAAGCAGTGGCTTTTCCGGAAATGGTTATGGCGGCGGCTTCGGAGGCTTCAGCAGTCATGATTTCGGCGGAGATTTTGGCAGCAGAGGCTTCAGAGGAAGTTATGGCGGCGGCTTCAGCGGACAGCGTTCTCAGAAGGGGGCGGATATGACCGCTTCTGTGAATATCAGCTTTGAGGAAGCCGCTTTCGGGTGCAAAAAGGTCCTCAGCCTGCAGGAACCATCTACAGGCCGTACCCATTCACTGGAAGTCCGGATTCCGGCAGGCATAGAAACCGGCAAGAGTATCCGGCTTAGAGGAAAGGGAATGTCTGGTTCCAACGGGGGAGAAGCAGGGGATCTGCTCCTTAAGGTAACAGTAGAAGAAAAACCGGGATATGAGAGAAAAGGCCTGGATATCTACACCACAGTAAAAATCCCCTTCAGCACTGCTGTGCTGGGCGGTGAGGCAGTTGTGCCTACTATTTATGGAAATGTAGTGTGTAAGATTCAGGAGGGTACTCAGTCAGGAACCAAGATCCGCCTGAAGGGCAAAGGAATCGTTTCTATGAAGAATCCGTCCATAAAAGGAGACCAATATGCCCGGATAGAAATCCAGGTGCCTCAGCATGTGAGCCGGACGGCAAAAGAAAAACTGAAAGAATTTGAACGGGCCTGCGGGAGGAAGAACTCCGGGAGTGGGAGCGCAGCGTAAATTATGATATAATTCTATTAACATTCTTGATCTGGAGGGGACGTTATGGGAACAAAAGAAAAGCTTCTGGCACTTTTTGAGGCAGACAAAGGTAAGTTTTTTTCCGGAGAGGAGCTTGCCGCCAGGCTTGCTGTTTCCAGGACTGCAGTGTGGAAAGCTGTAAACAGTCTGAGAAAAGAAGGCTATGAAATCCAGGCAGTCCAGAATAAAGGCTACAGTCTTTCTGTATCTACGGATATTCTTTCAATTCAGGGCGTAGAAAAATATTTAAATCCCGAACATTCCTATATAGAGCTGGAAATACTGCCAGATATAGGTTCAACCAATGATTATCTGAGGGAAAAGGCAGCCCAGGGAAAAGGGGAAGGATATGCGGTGGTAGCAGGAGCCCAGACCAGGGGAAAAGGAAGAACAGGGCGCAGCTTTTATTCTCCGGCGGATACGGGAATCTATCTGAGTCTCCTTCTCAGACCGAAAGACTGCGGGCCCGCTCAGGCAGTGAAGTTTACTACAATGGCTGCAGTGGCAGCCTGTGAGGCTATAGAAAAAGTTTCTCACAGAAGTCCTCAGATTAAATGGGTCAATGATATTTATATAGACGGAAAGAAAGTCAGCGGTATTCTTACCGAGGCCTCAGTCAGTCTGGAAAATGGCAGCCTGGAATATGTGCTCTTGGGAATCGGCATTAATGTCTATCCGCCGGAAAAAGGATTTCCACAGGAACTTAGAGAGACTGCGGGATCGGTATTCCAGGAGAGAAAAAGTGATGGGAAGAATCAGTTGGCGGCAGGCTTCTTAAACCGGCTGATGGATATATATACAAAAGAAGAAATTGGGGAATATGCTGAGGAGTACAGGAAGCGGAGCATGGTTTTGGGAAAGCGGATACAGATCCTGACTCCTGAGGGAGAGAAAGGGGCCAGAGCCCTGGAGATTGATAAAGACTGTCGGCTGCTGGTAGAATATGAGGACGGAAACAGAGAATTGCTCAGAGCAGGAGAAATCCGCATTAGACCGGAAAAATAAAAATTTAATCTTGACAGATCAAAAAAACAGGGGTAGACTATAACCCATAAAAGCAAAGGGGGCTGTCGCATTAGTCATATGTCAGGAATATTTATACATTTTATGCGAATTTGTCGAGCATAGCTTTGAGACCATAGGCTCAAAGCGGCACAGACTGAGCAATAAAATGTATAAATATTCTCGATTTTGATTAATGCGACAGCTCCTTTTCTTTTACTATTCATAAATTTAAAAGGTACAAAGATGTGCATTGCAGATAAAATCTGTGATGCATTTTTTTGTGCGGTGGAGGTCATTGTAGGAAACATTCCTGTCAGCAAGGTGATCGAGACTGCCAAGAAAACTCTTTACACTGGTCATGTGGGAGATGGAAAGATCTTTGTATATAATGTGCAGCAGGTAGTAAAAGTGCGGACAGGAGAAGAAAACCTGGAAGCACTGAAAGATGTAGAATGATTTGATTGTATAGTTTATAGAAGCTGCCCCGATTGGCGCAGCCGGGAGAGGAATTTTGCTCCCGGCTGCGTAAAGGGGGGGCTTTTTTTAATGATGTTTCATAGCTTTGATAAGATTCAGCAGGGCGTTGATTTCTTCCGCAGACAGACCGGACAGATCGATTTCCTGCTTATTTTCTATTCCCAAAAGATAATAGGCACAAAACTACGGAGAGAAGATGGGGCAGAATTCTTTGCAAGATATATAACAGAGGAGGCAGCCATTGTTTTTTTGATATCCTTTCGCTATAATGTCACTATATACAGCAAAAGAAAAATGTGTGAGGGTGTGCGCAATGTCTGGAAATATAAAAAATATGACCTCGGGCTCCCCGGGGAAGCTGATTCTTTTTTTTGCCCTGCCTTTGATGGCGGCGAATATTTTTCAACAGTTTTACACCACGGTAGACGCCATGGTAGTGGGACAGATCGTAGGGGTAAGAGCTCTGGCGGCAGTGGGAGCGGCAGACTGGATCATCTGGATGGTCCAGGGGATCGTTACTGGAAGCGCCCAGGGCTTTTCTATACTGGTGTCGCAGAATTACGGGGCGGGGAATGGAAAACGGCTGAAAGAAACCGTGGCTGCCAGCTATACCATGATGGCGGTGATCGCTGTGGCTGTTCTGGCAGTCAGCCAGGCAGGCGCTTATCCACTTCTGCGTTTTCTCAATACCCCTGCAGACGTCATGGATATGTCTGTAACTTATATACGGATTATTTTCTGCGGAATTCCGGTGATTGCAGCTTATAATACTTTCGCCTCAATCTTACGCGCTCTCGGAAACGGACGTTCTCCCCTGACCGCCATGATCGTTGCGGCAACGATCAATGTGGGGCTGGACCTTCTTTTTGTAGGAGGTTTCCGCTGGGGAGTGGCGGGGGCGGCAGGAGCCACGGTGATCGCTCAGGGTTTTTCGGCTCTCTATTGTTTTATAGTGCTCAGAAAGATTGATATAGTAAAGGTTTCCAGGGAAGACTTTAGGCCGGAACAGGCTATTTTCAGGCAGCTGGCCGGTTTGGGCGCACCCCTGGCTTTTCAGAATACTATTATATCTGTGGGAGGTATGGTGGTACAGTATGTGGTAAACGGCTATGGTTTTCTTTTTGTGGCAGGATTTACCGCAGCTAATAAGCTTTATGGAGTTCTGGAACTGGCAGCTATCTCCTACGGCTATGCGATCACTACCTATGTGGGGCAGAACCTGGGAGCGGGAAACATTGCCAGGATCAAGTCCGGAGTGAAAAGCGGAGGCATAATGGCGGTATTTACGGCCCTGGCTGTGGGGGCGGTGATGGTCGCCGGAGGAAGGAAGATACTTTCTCTGTTTGTCTCCGGAAGCCCGGAGGAGACGGCACAGGTGCTGGATATTGCCTACCATTATCTGTTCCTTATGGCAGTATTCCTGGTGGTCCTGTATATGCTTTATGTTTTCCGTTCCGCCATCCAGGGATTGGGAAATACGGTTGTTCCTATGGCCAGCGGGATCGTAGAATTTTTTATGCGCGTAGGTGCAGCGCTGCTCCTGCCTCTCTTTATCGGCCAGAACGGGATCTTTTATGCGGAGATCAGTGCGTGGACAGGCGCAGCGGTACTCCTGGCGGCGAGTTATTTCTGGCTGATCAGAAAATATTCCTGAATTTTTCACAGAATCCTGGAAAACTTATGCTATACTACGGTTGTTACCATAAAACTCATTTGCAGTATAAGGGGAGGTTCTAATGAACTTAAACCAGCACTATGGGGAAAAAAGTGTACTTCAGAAACTGGACCAGCTTCCAAAGGAGCCTGGCCTTAAGAGAAGGAAAAAAATAGTTTTTGCTGTAAAAACGGTTTTTCTCAGCCTTCTGGCAGCGGGCTTTGTTGGGATATGCCTGGGACTGGGAGTTTACGGAAAGATTGTGGCAGATACTCCCGATGTTTCAGAGATAAATATAGGGCCGACAAAATATGCATCTTTTGTTTATGATGCAGATGGAGACCAGATACAGCAGCTCAACGAGGCCCAGAGCAATCGAATACATGTAGCTATTGAGGATATACCGGAGGATATGCAGCATGCCATTGTAGCTATTGAGGATTCCAGATTCTATGAGCACCATGGAATCGACCCTCAGGGAATCCTCCGGGCAGCAGTGGTAACTCTGACTTCTGGATTTCAGGAGACAGAAGGAGCCAGCACCATTACCCAGCAGCTTATTAAAAACAATGTGTTTACAGACTGGACAGACGAGACTTTTTTCCAGTCAGTACGGCGTAAGATCCAGGAACAGCAGCTTGCTGTGGACCTGGAAGAATATCTTACGGACCAGGGGCTGGACGCCAAAACCGTTATTTTGGAGGAATATCTGAATACGGTCAACTTTGGTTCAGGGGCTTATGGGATACAGACAGCAGCCCAGACCTATTTTGGCAAGGACAGCAATGACCTGACTCTGTCAGAATGTGCAGTGCTGGCGGCAATCCCCCAGAATCCTACCAGATGGGACCCCAGACAGAACCCGGAGGGAAATGCCCAGCGAAGGGAGACAGTGCTGAATTATATGCTGGAGCAGGGATGGATTACCAAGGAGGAACAGGAAGAAGCTTTGGGGGATGATGTTTATGCCAGAATTGCCCAGAACAGTGAAAATCAGCCCCAGGGAAGCACCTATACCTATTTCATCGACGAGCTGATCAGCCAGGTACAGGAAGATCTGGTAGAAGAGAAAGGTTATACGGAGACCCAGGCTGCCAATGCCATATACAGCGGCGGTCTCCGGATATACAGCACCCAGGACAGGGAAATCCAGGATATCATGGAAGAAGAATTTGAGGACGAAGATAATTACCCCGACTATGTACGGTTTGGATTGGACTGGGCTTTGACAGTGGAACATTCAGACGGCAGCAAGGAAAACTACAGTAGGGAAATGCTGACAGCTTATTTTGAGAATGGAGGAGAGGTTGTCCCGGATCTTTTCGACACACAGGAGGAAGCACAGAGATACATTGACCGGTATAAGGAAGCCGTACTGGAAGAAGGGGACGAGATCGCAGCAGAAAGAACAGAGTTTGTTCCTCAGCCTCAGGCTGCTATGACAGTTATAGACCAGAGTACCGGATATGTAAGAGGAATTGTAGGAGGCCGGGGAGAGAAGAAGGCCAGCCTGACTTTGAACCGGGCATCTGATACTTACCGTCAGCCCGGCTCTGCTTTTAAAATACTGGCGGCTTATGGGCCGGCACTGGATTTGGGGGAGATTACCCTGGCTGCACATATTGAGGATGAGGAATATTCCTATGAAGACGGCACGCCTATTCGGAATTCAGACAATCGGTATCACGGCTCTGTGTCTGTCCGTCAGGCTATCCGCAGTTCTTACAATATACCTGCGGTAAAGGTCCTTACGGATATTACCCCGGAGAAAGGATTTGAATATCTGCAGCAGCTTGGATTTTCTAATCTGGACGAAGAATTGGACGTGATCCAGCCTCTGGCACTGGGAGGCATCACCAATGGTGTCAGCAACCTGGAACTGACTGCAGCATATGGGGCCATTGCCAATGGAGGCACCTATATGGAGCCGGTTTTCTATACTGAGGTTACGGACCAGGAAGGAAATGTACTTCTGAGTAATAAGCCTCAGGGACAGCGCGTGTTTAAGGAAAGCACAGCCTTTCTGCTTACCAGCGCTATGGAAGATGTGGTCTCTGAAGGTACAGGTACAGGGTTCCAGCTGGAAGACATGCATGTGGCAGGGAAAACAGGGACTGCCAATGACTACCGGGATCTGACGTTTGCCGGATATACGCCTTATTATACAGCAGCTATCTGGGCAGGATATGACGAACCCCAGGAACTGGCGGAATCCCACCGGACATTCCATCGCACTTTGTGGCGAAACGTAATGAACCGTATACATGAGGACCTTCCGAATAAGGATTTTGAACAGCCATCCACAGTTGAAAGAGCTGCAGTCTGTGCAGACTCAGGCCTTTTGGCAGGCAGGGGCTGTACCCGTGTGTACGAATACTTTGACCAGGACAATATGCCGCAGGAAACCTGCACAGAGCATAGACGCTCCCTGTTCCCAGGCTGGAACAGCGGACAGGAAGAGGAGGACGACAGCAGCGGAGACAGCAGTGGAAACAGCAGCAGTGGTTCTTCCTGGTGGGACTATTGGTCCAGATGGTGGAGATAAATATAGAAAGAAGGATAAAGAAAAATGGAAAAGACACAGAAAGAAAAAATATTTGAGGATTATCCTATAAAAAAGGCAGTAGCCACTTTGGCAGTGCCCACCATATTAAGTTCTTTGGTCATGGTATTGTACAACTTGGCAGATACTTTTTTTGTGGGAATGCTCAATGACCCAATTGAAAACGCAGCAGTGGCTCTGGCAGGGCCGCTGCTTCTTGCCTTCAATGCAGTCAATAATCTTTTCGGGGTAGGAAGCTCCAGCCTGATGAGCCGGTCCCTGGGGAAAAAAGATTATGAAACTGTAGGGAAAGCCTCTGCTTTTGGGTTTTACGGGGCTTTATTTTTTGGACTTGTATTTTCTATCCTCTGTACAGTTTTCAGAGGACCGCTGCTGCAGCTTTTGGGAGCGGACAGCACAACGATAAATGCTACCAATGGATATATTAACTGGACGGTAAGCCTGGGAGCGGCTCCGGCAATCCTGAACGTTGTAATGGCTTATCTGGTGCGCTCAGAAGGGGCGGCTATGCATGCCAGCATCGGTACCATGAGCGGCTGCTTTCTGAATATTATCCTGGATCCGATTTTCATACTTCCATGGGGACTGGATATGGGAGCGGAAGGGGCCGGATGTGCAACTTTTCTTTCTAACTGTGCGGCCTGCATTTACTTTTTTGTTTTTCTGGCTGTTAAGAAGAAGGAAACATTTATCAGTATCTCTCCCAGAAAGTTCACCCTGGAAAGGAGAGTGGTCTCTAATGTGTTTATCGTAGGGATTCCTGCTTCTATACAGAATCTTCTGAATGTTACGGGTATGACGATCCTGAATAATTTTACTGCCTCTTATGGAGCAGATGCCATTGCGGCTATGGGAATCAGCCAGAAAGTCAATACAGTTCCTATGAATATTTCCATGGGGCTTTCCCAGGGGATCATGCCGCTGGTAAGCTATAACTACGCCAGCGGAGACAGCAAACGAATGAAGGATACTATTAAGTTTTCTATGAAAACAGCTCTTATATTCCTCGTCCTGGTGGCGGCCCTGTTCTTTATAGGCTCCGAGACAGTAGTGGGGATGTTTATTGGAGATGAAAATGTAATTGCCTATGGCAGCAGATTCCTCAGAGGATTTTGTCTGGGCCTGCCTTTCCTGGCAGTAGACTTTATGGCAGTAGGCGTTTTTCAGGCTGTGGGAATGGGAAAAGAAGCTCTTCTTTTTGCAATCCTCAGGAAGATTGCCCTGGAAATCCCGGCTCTGTTTATTCTGAACTGGCTGATGCCTTTGTACGGTCTGGCCTATGCCCAGTTTACCGCAGAAGTGATCCTGGCTATTGCAGCTGTGGTGGTGCTGAAAAGACTGTTCAAAAAAGTAGAAAAGAGGACACAGACTTTTTAGTCAGTGTCCCCGTGGGATCTGGTCCAGCCGTCCTTTTTCCTTTACCAGATCTGCATAGAGCAGGTCTGCCAGGGCAATACCGAGAGGTATAAGAGAAAACCAGATGGCCTTTCCTAGAAAGAAACGGCAGAGAAAAGTAGAGGCTACACCTCCCAGGACAAAGGAAACCAGCATTACGGTGTGAGTCCGCAGCCTTCGCAGATGAGAAAGCCGTTCCTGGGGATGACGTATAGATTTTGTAATAGCGATACCCACCTGCCTTATGTGATTGGTGCAGAAGGTGGTGGCCATTGGGATACCTTCCGCCTGGCGGAAGGTATTGTACTGCATAGAGCAGATGAAGTTGATCAGAATCTGGGTAATCTGTACTGGAGCGCTTTCCGGCAGAAAACCCAGGAAGATCACTACAGCGATTTCTATAACTACCAGCAGGGTATCCCATCGTATCAGCCGGCTTTTCTTTACATAGCCAGGCAGAACTTCAGAGAGCATGGTTCCCACACAGTATGCAGTAATGGGAATAAAGAAATATAAGGCGTGGAGCCACTGACCGTTTCCCAGGGCCATTGCCAGGAGCACGAAGTTTCCTGTCTGTGCGTTACAGAATACGCCCCCTCGTATAGAATAGGTAAAGGCTCCGAAATATCCGGCAGTCAGCATCATCAAAATAAAAACAATGTCACGTTCACATTCAAGGAACGTATTTTGTGGAGCAGGAGTCTTTTGTGTCTTTTGTTCTTCCATGGATATCTTCCTCCTATCTTTTTAGCGTCAGTGTACACCGACGCTGCCATTCCCCATTATAAGTCTTTCATTTTAGCGGTTCAATAAGGTTTTTCAATAAAAAACAGGAGACGGCGGCCAAAGATTCCGTCATATGCCACAGAAAAAGCAAAGATTGTGCTATAATAAAAGACAGGATTCCCCTGCTTCCAGGAAAGAAAAGCGTTCATCTGGATAGGGGAAAAGTGAGGTGTATGAAATGGAACAGATGTCATTATTTGACGACAGAGGGCAATCTGCGCCCCTTGCCACCAGGCTGCGTCCCGATTCCCTGGAAGATTTTGCAGGGCAGGAGCACCTGCTGGGAAAAGGGAAGATCCTCCGGCAGCTGATTGAAAAGGACCAGATTTCTTCCATGATCTTCTGGGGGCCTCCGGGGGTGGGAAAAACTACTCTGGCCAGCATTATTGCGGGAAGGACAAAGGCCCAGTTTATTAATTTCAGTGCAGTGACCAGCGGTATCAAGGAAATCCGGGAGGTTATGAACCAGGCGGAGCTTGCCAGAAGGATGGGGCAGCGGACGGTGCTTTTTGTAGACGAGATCCATCGTTTTAATAAAGCCCAGCAGGATGCTTTTCTTCCGTTTGTGGAAAAAGGAAGCATTATCCTCATCGGAGCTACCACAGAGAATCCTTCTTTTGAGGTGAATTCTGCGCTTCTTTCCAGGTGCAAGGTTTTTGTGCTGAAGGCCCTGGAGGTAAAGGACCTGTTGAAACTTTTAAACCATGCCCTGGAGAGCCCTAAAGGATTTGGAAATCAGAATGTACAGATCAGCGAAGACCAGCTTAGGGCTATAGCGGAATTTGCCAACGGAGATGCCAGGACGGCTTTGAATACATTAGAAATGGCAGTGTTAAACGGTGAGATCAGTCCTGAAGGAATCCGGGTTACAGATGAAGGCCTGGAACAGTGCGTCAGCCGCAGGTCCCTTCTTTATGATAAGACTGGGGAAGAACATTATAATATGATTTCCGCTCTTCATAAATCCATGAGAAACAGCGATCCGGATGCTGCAGTTTACTGGATGTGCCGGATGCTGGAAGGTGGAGAGAATCCTCTGTATATTGCCAGACGGCTGATCCGCTTTGCCAGCGAAGACATTGGAATGGCAGACAGCCACGCCCTGCCTTTGGCAGTGTCTGTTTATCAGGCCTGTCATTTTCTGGGAATGCCGGAGTGCGATGTGCATCTGACTCACGCTGTTGTATATCTGTCCATGGCGCCGAAATCCAACGCGTTGTTTAAAGCCTGTGAATCCTGTAAAACAGATGTGAAAAATAAGAAGGCGGAGCCGGTGCCTCTGATTCTTAGAAATGCGCCTACCAGACTGATGAAAGAGCTGGATTACGGAAAGGGATATGAATACGCCCATAATACAGAAGAAAAACTGACTCATATGCAGTGTATGCCGGACAGCCTGAAAGACAGAGTTTACTACCGGCCTACAACCCAGGGAGAAGAGAAGAAAGTAAAGGAGCGTCTGGAGGAGATCAAGGCCTGGAAAGAGGAAAGGTGAATGGCGGAAAGAGGCTTACGCCTCTCCGCCTTCTGCCTCCTCGCCCGTATCTTCTTCAACTGCATTTCTGGATTCGGATACGGTAACAATAATGGTTTCAGGATCAATAAGCAGATCAACTTTTTCATTCTTGGCCATATCCAGGTCACCGACTTTAATAGAATCGCCGACTTTCAGATTTCCCACATCTACCATAACCTTTTCTACCAGGTCTCCAGGCAGGGCTCTGTAAGGAACTTCTTCCAGAAGGAGCTGAAGGACTCCGCTGGCAACTTTGTCATGATTTTCCAGAATAACTTCAGCAACGGACTGTACTTTTTCGCCTTTTACCAGGGCCTGGAAATCAATTTCATCAACCTGCCCTTTCAGAGGGTTAAAGTTAATCTCTTTAAGCAGTACATCCATAGACTCACCGTCTACATCCAGCATTACCTGGCTTCCTCTCCGGTGGATCTTCAACAGCCGGTCTACTGCGGATTTCTCAAGTTTAATAGGGATAGAGCCTTTAATCTCTTTACCAAATACATTACCGGTAACGTATCCCTCTCTTCTTAATCTTTTTGCTTTGATGGACATGTCTCTTTTTTCAGCTTTTAAAGTATTCATTTGACTTTTCCTCCAAAAATCTGATTGCCCGACAGCCTTCAAATTTGCAATGGGTTATACAAATAGGTTTGTCAAGTACTGTTTTCTTGTTACAAGCATATTATAACACCTATAGCGAATAAAACAAGTGAAAATTCTGTGAACTTTCAGTTTAGAGAAGCTATTCCATTAGTTTTTGATAAGAAGTTCCGGTATTTTCCAGAATGTACTGTTCTTTTCCTGTATCTGCGGTCAGCTTTCTGGCATGGAGCTGCCGGTAGGACAGAGGGCCGGTCCCATAAAACTTTTCGAAAGTATGAGCAAAATGCTGCCGGCTGTTATAGCCTACGGAAAAGGCAATGTCCGTTATGCTCATAGAACTGTTGGTCAGGAGAAAAGCAGCCTCTTCCATCCGCTTTTTGTTTACATATTCTATAATACTGCATCCGAGAATTTTGGAGAAAAGAGACTGGAGATAGGACTTGTTGATTCCTGTATAGGCAGCCAGCTCCGGAACCCGTATGGTTTCGTGGATGTTCTGGTCAATATAGCCGCAGGCTTTTTTCAGATAATAGAGCCCGGTGTTTTCTTTCCCATGAATTACGGAATAGGCCAATTCTGTCATTGTTCTGGAGTAAAGGAGATAGAGGAGATAGTCGTCAGAACTGTCAGGAGCCTTCTGGAGATGAGAGATCAGATCCTTTAGGGAATATCCCAGGTTCCGCATATCTCCGCCGCAGCAGTAAGACGGCATTTTCTTCCAAAACTCCTGAAAATCCCTGGATTTACCAAGGAGTTCCGATAACTGCAGACTTCCCCTTTCAGAGGAAAAACTGAATTCCAGATTTAGAATAGAGCAGGGGCGTTCCGGCAGGATTTCCAGCCTGTGCGGAAGCCTGGCGCCGATAAAGACAAAATGGTTGGGAGTTACCTGATATACTTCTTCCCCGCATAGGATGGTACAGCTGCCTGCGGTTACATACATAATCTCAAAACTGCTGTGAGAATGGGGAGACATATGGAATTCGGGAAGGGAAAGGGCATAGAAAGCGGTGATATCGCCAAAGAGAGCTTTAATTTCTGACATAATGAAAAACCTCCTGCTTACAGCTCCGGCAGCTTGAAACTTCAGCAGCCAGGCTGGGACTGATGCTTCTATCAGTGTAGCACAAAAAATTAAATGCGGCAATATATTGCATTTTAGAAGAAACAGGTCAATAGGTTGCACATAGAAAAAGACCAGAAGTTATAATGGACAAAACAAAAGAAACGGGAGGTTTATTATGAGCTTTAAAGTTGCATTTATCGGAGCAGGAAGCCTGGTTTTTGCCAGAACTTTATTTACGGATATTATGTCGGTTCCGGAATTCCACAATATTGAGGTGGCATTTACTGACATTAACGAAGACAATCTGGAAAAGACCAGAGCCCTGTGCCAGAGGGACCTGGATGCCAATGGAATTCCAGTGAAAATTTTCGCCACTACTGACAGAAGAGAGGCATTCCGAGACGCCAGGTATATCGTAAACTGCGTCCGTATCGGAGGACTGGAGGCCTTTGAGACGGATATTGAGATTCCTCTGAAATACGGTGTAGACCAGTGCGTAGGAGATACTCTGTGCACAGGAGGCATCATGTATGGACAGAGAGTTATCGCAGAAATGCTGAACTTCTGCAAAGATATCCGGGAAGTGGCAGAACCGGGAGCGATTATGCTGAACTATTCCAATCCTAACGCTATGGCTACCTGGGCCTGCAATAAATATGGCGGAGTAAAGACCATTGGTCTGTGCCACGGAGAAATCCATGGAGAAATGCAGATTGCCGAGGTCCTTGGAATTCCCAGAGAAGAGCTGGATATTATCTGTGCAGGCATCAACCATCAGACCTGGTATATTTCTGTGAAACATCATGGAGAAGATATGATTCCAAAACTTCTGGAAGGATTTGAAAACCATGAGAAATTCCGGGAAGAGGAAAAGGTAAGGATTGATATGCTGAAGCGTTTTGGCTATTATTCCACAGAATCTAACGGACACCTTTCTGAGTATGTAGCCTGGTATCGGAAACGTCCGGATGAAATTAAAGACTGGATCAATCTGGATAACTGGATTAACGGAGAAACAGGAGGATACCTGCGGGTTACCCGAGAGGAAAGAAACTGGTTTGAGACAGACTATCCAAAGATTTTGAAGGAAGAACCTAAGAAACTGGACGGTTCCGAGAGGGGAAAAGAGCACTGCTCTTACATTATAGAATCTCTGGAAACAGGAAGAATGTACCGCGGACATTTTAACATGATGAATGAAGGCTGCATTACCAACCTGCCTTATGAATCAGTAGTAGAAGTTCCCTGTTATGTAGATGGAAACGGAATCAGCGTGCCAAAGGTAGGCGACCTTCCACTAGGCTGTGCAGCAGTGTGCTCTCAGTCCATCTGGGTACAGAAACTGGCAGTAGAGGCTGCTGTCCATGGTGATGTAAAGCTTCTGAAACAGGCTGCTATGATGGATCCTCTCACAGGAGCAGTGTGCAATCCGCTGGAAATCTGGCAGATGATCGACGAGATGCTGGTAGCTCAGGAAAAATGGCTGCCCCAGTATACAGAGGCCATTAAAGAGGCAAAAGAAAATCTGGCAAAGGGAGACCTGATCCCTACAAAAGATTACCATGGAGCTGCAAGACTGAGAGAGAAGACCCCGGAAGAAGTTGCAGCAGAACATGAGGCTAGGAAAATAACGGTATAATCAAATGAAGCCCCCCGGATGGCAGTCCGAGGGGGTTTTTGTATTCCTGGCGGCAGTTTATCCTTAACTTATCCGAAGATAAATAGGCAGGTTTACTTTTGTATCCGGTAACTACCACCGGGAATCTAAGAATTGCAAGATGAGAGGTAGTCTAGAGGCAAATCCTGCGGCCGAGAATCCAAGAATCGGAAAACGAGAGGTAGTCTAGAGGCAAATCCTGCGGCCAAAAATTCAAAAAACGCAAAATGAGCGGTACTCTGGAGTCTATTGTACAGTTGACATCTTAGCAATAGAATTCTTGTAAGTTTATGATGCTGGGCAAGCCAGTGAGCATGATTTGCCAGATATAATCGACTCCTCTGATTTCTGTGAAATTCCTTCCAGAAAACTTTTTTTGAATCCGGGAATGATAATGACCTCAGGAGAACATACTATTACCGATTATACATCGGAAAGGAATCACGCTATGTTCTTCGACTATTATTACATTCTCTGGGTACTGCCTGCAGTGATTTTTGCCATATGGGCCAGTGCAAGAGTCAGCAGTACATTTCAGAAATATTCTTCTCAGATTTCCAGGTCAGGGCTTTCCGGAAGTCAGGCGGCCAGGAGAGTTCTGGAAGCTGAGGAGGTGTATCAGGTACAGATAGAAAGGACAGGAGGAAGTCTTACCGACCACTATGACCCCAGGATCAATGTTATACGGCTTTCGGATAGTGTCTGTGACCAGACGTCCACGGCAGCTATCGGCGTGGCAGCCCATGAGGCGGGCCACGCCATTCAGTATGCCCGGGGATATCTGCCTATTAAGATCCGAAATGCCATTATACCAGTGACCAATATCGGCTCCCGCCTGGCCCTTCCCCTGATCCTCATAGGCCTGCTCTTTGCGGGACAGGGTTCAGAAATGGGAAAAATGGCTTATCTTGGAGTGTTCTGCTTTGGACTTTCAACTTTGTTCCAGGTGATCACTCTTCCGGTAGAGTTTGACGCCAGCAGGAGAGCACTCAGGGCTATTGAGAATGCCCATATTTTAACAGAAGAAGAGCTTTCAGGAGCCAGAAAAGTACTTACTGCTGCGGCCCTTACCTATGTGGCGGCTCTGGCGGTGTCTCTTACACAGCTTTTCCGTCTCCTGGCTATTGTTAATCGGAGAAACGGACGGGAATAGAATCTATTCAGTCATATCGACCAAATTCCCGGCATAAAATTTGTTAAACATTACCTACTTGCATCTTTTCGCAACCTGTGTTAGATTAACCATAGAAAGTATCGGAAACGTTACCGATACCGTTACCAGAAACCGGACCCACTCATATCTCATTGCGGTTTATCTGCAAATCTGTGGGTTCGCCAGATACGAAAAGGAGAGGGATCATGAGAGAAAGCGGTGTGCTGCTTCCAGTGGCCAGTCTTCCATCTAATTACGGGATTGGCTGTTTTTCCAGGGAAGCCTATGAATTTGTGGATCAGTTAAAAGCAGGGGGACAGAAGAACTGGCAGATTCTTCCATTAGGACCTACAGGATACGGGGATTCTCCTTATCAGTCTTTTTCTACCTTTGCAGGAAATCCGTATTTTATTGATTTAGAAACTCTTATTGAAGAGGGGCTGCTCGCAAAGCAGGAATGTGATGCCTGTGACTTTGGAGATAATGCAGAATTTATCGATTACGAGAAGATATATTTTTCCAGATTTAAGATTCTTCGGAAAGCTTTTGAACGCTTTGCGCCTGGAGAGGATTTTGAAAGATTTACAGAAGAAAACAAGGAGTGGCTGGAAGATTACGCCCTCTACATGGGGATTAAAAACAGCCTGGGCGGCATCAGCTGGAGTGAATGGCCTGACGGGCTGAAGAGAAGAGTTCCTGAGATCCTGGAAGAGAAGAGAGAAGAGCTGAAAGATGAGATCCAGTTTATCCGTTTTCAGCAGTATGAGTTCGCAAAACAGTGGACAAAACTGAAAAAATATGCCAATGACCAGGGAATCCGCATCATCGGAGATATTCCCATTTATGTAGCTTTTGACAGTGCCGATGCATGGGCAAATCCGGAACTTTTCCAGTTTGACGAGGAATGCACGCCTACAGCTGTGGCCGGCTGTCCCCCCGACGCTTTTGCAGCTACAGGGCAGCTCTGGGGAAATCCTCTCTATGACTGGGAATACCATGAGAAAACAGGATTCGCCTGGTGGATACAGAGACTGGAATACTGCTATAAACTTTACGATGTGGTCCGGGTAGACCACTTCCGGGGATTTGACGAGTATTACGCCATCCCTTACGGTGATAAGACAGCAGAGTTTGGAGAATGGAAAAAGGGCCCCGGACTGAAACTGTTTAAGGCAGTGAAGGAAGCCATGGGTGATACGGCGATTATTGCAGAGGACCTGGGATACCTTACCGACAGTGTAAGACAGTTAGTAAAGGATACAGGATATCCGGGAATGAAGGTGCTGCAATTTGCTTTTGACTCCAGAGAGGAAAGCGATTATCTGCCTCATAATTATGATCATAACTGTGTGGTATACACAGGCACTCATGATAATAACACGATCCTGGGATGGCTGGACGAGATGGCTCCTGAGGACAGGCTCCTGGCGGAGAGATATCTGAACAACCGGTATACCAGAAAAGAAGATATGCCCTGGGATTTCATCCGGCTGTCTATGGCTTCTGTGGCTGACCTGGCAATTACCCCTATACAGGAATTCCTCTGCCTGGGAGGAGAAGCAAGGATCAATCGGCCTTCTACTCTGGGCATTAACTGGAAGTGGAGACTTTTAAAAGGCCAGATCACCCATGAGATCACAGGAAGAATGTATGATATGACAAAGCTTTACGGCAGGCTGTAAGATGAGTTTTTATAAAGGCGGGATTTTAAATGGCAGGAATGACCATCAAAGACATTGCAAAAAAATGCGGGGTAGGCGTAAGCACCGTATCCAGAGCCATGAATAACCACCCGGATATTAACCAGGAAACAAAGGACATGATCCTGCGGGTAATCGCAGAGTCCAATTATATTCCAAATAACAGCGCCAGAAATCTGAAGCGCTCGGATGCCAGAGCCATTGCGGTACTGGTAAAGGGTCTGGGAAATACTTTTTTTGGAGAACTGGTAAGCGGCCTGGAGCGGGAATGTGAGAAAAAAGGATACAGCTGTATCCTCCAGCATGTGGAGGAACAGGATAATGAGCTGGATGTGGCCCTGTATGTGGCAAAGGAGAAAAAGCCCAGAGGCATGATCTTTCTGGGAGGTAATTTTTCACATCCCAGAGAAAAAATCCAACAGCTGGGAATTCCCTGCGTTCTCAGCACCATCTGTACATATGGCGATCAGGAGCAGAGCTTTGGAACTGTATCTGTAGATGACTTTCTGGAAAGCCGGAAGATGACAGAGTACCTTCTGGGCCTGGGGCATGAGAAGATTGCCCTTCTTACTGCACCAAGAGAAGATGAGAGTATCGGAAAACTGAGGCTTATGGGCTATCAGAAGGCTCTTGAAGAACATGGAATCCCATTTCGGGAGGAGCTGGTGGCATATATGGATGCCACAGAAGACCGGTATTCTTTTGCTACAGGCTACCGCATGGCCAAGAAGCTTCTGGAGAAAAGAGACTTTACGGCTTTATATGCAACTTCGGATACTCTGGCAATAGGAGCCTGCAGGGCCCTGAAAGAAGCCGGACTGGATATTCCTGGAGACTGCTCTGTAGCGGGATTCGACGGTATGGACATGGGAGCTTATTATATTCCCAGCCTTACCACTATCCGCCAGCCGGTGGAAAAGATTGCCTCCGCTTCTGCGGATCTGCTTTTTAACATGATCAAAGGCAAAGAAAAGCCCAAAAAGCAGATTTTTGAAGGGGAGCTGCTCATAAGAGAGTCTACAGCAAAAAGAAACTGTAACCCCATATAAAAAGGGGCTGTCACATTAGTCATATGTCAGGAATATTTATACATTTTATGCGAATTTGTCGAGCATAGCTTTGAGACCGTAGGCTCAAAGCGGCACAGACTGAGCAATAAAATGTATAAATGTTCTCGATTTTGATTAATGCGACAGCTTTGGAAAGATTTTCAGGAGGAAAATATCATGGAAAAAAGATTACAGACACTGTTAAATGAAAAATTCGGAAAAAATCTGGATAACTGCAGTCAGGCAGAGCTTTTCCAGGCTTTAATGAGCCTTACAAAAGAGGAGACACAGAAGCTTCCAAAAAATCAGGGAAATAAAAAACTCTATTACATTTCCGCAGAATTTCTTATCGGAAAACTGCTGTCCAACAATCTGATCAATCTGGGCCTCTATGAGGAAGTGGAAAAAGTTCTGGAAAAACACGGACAGAAACTGTGCGAGATCGAAGAACTGGAGCTGGAGCCTTCTTTAGGAAACGGCGGACTGGGCCGTCTGGCAGCCTGCTTCCTGGATTCCATTGCTACCCTGGGACTTCCGGGAGACGGCATCGGCCTGAACTACCACTTTGGCCTGTTCCAGCAGATGTTTAAAGACCACAAACAGAAAGAAGTGAAAAATCCATGGCTTACCCAGGAGAGCTGGCTGGTGCGTCAGCCTGAGACCTTCCAGGTGCCTTTTAAGGATTTCACCCTGAACTCTGTTTTATATGATATCGATGTTCCAGGTTATGAGTCCGGATGCAACCGTCTCCATCTTTTTGATGTGGACACCATTGACGAAAGCCTGGTACCCGAAGACAGCATTGACTTCGATAAAGAAAAGATCCAGAAGAACCTTACCCTGTTTCTCTATCCAGATGATTCTGACGATGCAGGCCGCAAACTGCGTATCTACCAGCAGTATTTCATGGTAAGCTGCGGGGCTCAGCTGATCCTGAAAGAGTGTGAGGACAAAGGCTATGACCTGCATAAACTGAACGAGCATGTAGTGATCCAGATTAACGACACCCATCCTTCTATGGTTATTCCTGAACTGATCCGTCTGCTTACCGGAAAAGGATTTACCATGGATGAAGCAGTGGAAGTTGTGAGCAAGACCTGCGCTTATACAAACCACACCATCCTGGCAGAAGCTCTGGAAAAATGGCCCATGGATTATCTGGAGGAAGTGGTTCCTCACCTTCTTCCTATCATCAAAGAGCTGGATGAGAGAGTAAGAGAGAAATATGCAGACGAGTCTGTGTATATTATTGATGAAGACGAGAGAGTCCATATGGCCCACATGGATATCCACTATGGATTTTCTGTAAACGGTGTGGCAGCTCTTCACACAGAGATTCTGAAAAATACAGAGCTGAACAACTTCTACAAAATCTATCCGGAGAAGTTTAACAACAAGACAAACGGCATTACTTTCCGCCGTTGGCTCCTCCACTGCAACAGAGAGCTGAGCGCCTATATTGAGTCTCTTATCGGACCTGGATTCAAGAAGAATGCAGATGAGCTGGAAAAATTGCTGGCTTACAAAGATGACGAGAAAGTATTAGAGAAACTGGCCCAGATCAAGGTAGGTAAAAAGCTGGAGTTTAAGAAATTTATGAAAGAGACCCAGGATATGGATCTGGACGAAAACTCTATCTTTGACGTTCAGGTAAAACGTCTCCATGAGTACAAACGTCAGCAGATGAACGCTCTGTATGCCATTTATAAATATCTGGATATCAAAGCTGGAAATAAGCCGAAAACTCCGATTACCATGATTTTTGGAGCTAAGGCTGCTCCTGCTTACGTGATCGCAAAGGATATCATCCACCTGATCCTCTGCCTCCACGACCTGATTGAAAATGATCCGGAAGTGAAACCATATTTCCGTGTGCTGATGATCGAGAATTACAATGTTTCCAAAGCAGCCAAGGTAATTCCTGCAGCAGACATTTCTGAGCAGATTTCTCTGGCTTCTAAAGAGGCTTCCGGAACAGGAAACATGAAATTCATGCTCAATGGCGCCCTGACTCTGGGAACTGAAGACGGAGCCAATGTAGAAATCCGGGACCTGGTAGGAGATGAGAATATCTATATCTTCGGAAAACGTCCACAGGAAGTCATCGATCTGTATGCAGAAGAAGCTTACTGTTCAGAGGATATTTACAAGAAAGATAAGCTGATCCATAAGCTGGTAGACTTTATCGTGGGAGAAGAACTGCTGGCTATCGGCGATAAGGAAAGCCTTACAAGACTTCACAAAGAACTGGTAGGCAAAGACTGGTTCATGACTCTTCTGGATACCAGAGAGTATATTGAGACCAAGGAAAAAATCTATGCAGACTATGAAGATCAGAAAGCATGGCAGAAAAAAGCTCTGGTCAACATTGCAAAGGCAGGATTCTTCTCCTCAGACAGAACCATCAAACAGTACAATGAGGATATCTGGCATTTACGGTAAAAAAGCGGAAAAACGGAATCGTGCTTTTGAGAAGGAAGATGACTTTCATCTTGGATAATATCTGAGCAAATAGAAAATTTCAGAGAAAGGCTGTCACATACTGACGGACTCTTTGGGAGATGCTAGATGCAGAACAGAGCATCTGCCTGGAGGACGTTGGGGATGGGGCAGCCTTCGCTGTTATGCAAAAATGGAAACAAAATAATTTTTGGGAATTAACGATTTACTGTAAAAAATGGAAATGCTATAATCAAATCCAAGTTAAAGATTCTGCCGAAATAAAAGGAGTTGAAAATTTGCAATGCCCGAAAGCCAGAATATTGAATGGAAAGCTAAATGGAAAGATGAGTATCTGGAATGGATCTGCGGATTTGCTAATGCACAGGGTGGAAAGATTTACATCGGATGTGATGACTATGGGAATGTCGTCGGGCTGCCAAATGCCCATAAACTTTTGGAAGATATCCCGAATAAAATCAGAGATACTATGGGTATTATCGTAGGTGTCAATCTGTATGAAAGTGATGACAAAGAATACATTGAGATTGATGTCCCGACATATCCTATAGGTATTTCCTGCAAAGGAGTATATTATTATCGCAGTGGGAGTACGCGCCAGATATTATCTGGGCCTGCACTAGAAGCATTTTTAATGCGAAAGCGTGGAGTGACATGGGACAATCAGCCGCTTCCGGCATTTACCATGAAGGATATAGACGAGGAGACTGTTAAGCATTTTAAACAATGGGCGACAAGAAAAGGGCGTATAGACAAAAGTGTGTTAGAAGAGCCAAAAGAGATGCTTTTAGAAAAATTACATCTTATAAACGGTTCTTATCTGACAAATGCAGCTATGCTGCTCTTTGGGAAAAATCCAGAGAGATGGCAGTTGGGCTCGTATATTAAAATAGGATATTTTGAGACAGATGCCGACCTGCTTTATCAGGATGAGATTCATGGCTCCATACTGGAGCAGATTGATAAGACTGTAGAATTGCTGTATTTAAAGTACATGAAAGCGAAAATCACATATGAAGGCATGCAGAGAATTGAACGGTATTTTGTACCGGAAGAGGCCTTAAGAGAAGCACTGCTGAATGCTATATGCCATAAACAGTATCAATCTGGAATCCCCATTCAGATCAGCGTGTATGAAGACAAATTATATATTGCGAATTGCGGCTGCCTTCCTGAAAATTGGACATTGGAAAATTTAATGAGAAAGCATGCGTCCTGCCCATATAATCCTAATATTGCTCATGTGTTTTACTTAGCCGGGTTTATTGAGAGCTGGGGCAGGGGCATTGAAAAGATTTGTTCTGCCTGTGAGAATGATGGAGTACCTCAACCGGAATATACGATCAATCCTGGGGACATTATGATTAAATTTACTGCTCCTGAGGATAGGATTGTTGGATCTGCGGTCAAAAAGGTGACTGAAAAGGTGACTGAAAAGGTGACTGAAAAGGTGACTGAAAAGGTGACTGAAAAAGAACGGGAACTTTTGGGACTGTTGCTGGAAGACCCAGGACATACAATGCTGCAGTTGGCTGAGAAAATGAAAATCAGCAGGAAAACGGTAGCTGCCCGCTTAAAAAGCCTGAAAGAAAAGGGAATTATTGAGCGTGTAGGATCAGATAGAAAAGGATATTGGAAAATATTGCATTAAAAATAACAGGACTGAAAGAGAATGAAGAAAAAAAAGAGACTTAAAAGAATTTTGCCTGTGGTTTTAGCGGTGCTGTTTCTTCTGTATATAGGTCTGGCTAATATCCTTGTAAGTGCGGCCCTGATTCCTTCTTTTATGGAACGGCTGGAGGCTTTTTCCAGGATTACCGAGGATAGTGTAAATGCCCTGGTACATACCAGCGACATACAGCAGCAGTACCAAAAGTCCTGGGAAGAAACCAGGGAATGGGCGAAGAATGCTCATGGACAGAAATTGACGAAAGAAACAGAAGATGGGTATAAGCTGGTGGCCCAGGAAGTGTATACAGAAGAAGAGAGCCATAAGTGGGTACTCCTCCTTCACGGGTATACGGGATGGAAAGAGGCTATGTATCCTTTTGCCATGTGGTATAACCAGAGAGGCTATCATGTGCTCGCTCCTGACATGCGGTGTCAGGGAGAAAGTGAAGGAGACTTCATCGGAATGGGCTGGACAGACAGGAGAGATAATATGCTCTGGCTGGACTACATACTGGAACAGGATCCTGAGGCAGAAATCGTTATCCACGGACAGTCTATGGGAGCGGCCTGTGCTTTGATGATGACAGGAGAAGAAGACCTGCCGGAAAATGTAAAGGCAGTTGTCTCAGACTGCGCCTATACAGATGCATATACTATGTTTCAGGAAAAAATCGTCCAGTGGTTTCACCTTCCGGCTTTTCCTATTCTGGACACTGCCAATCTCATGCTCCAGCTCAGAGGAGGCTATGACTTGAAGGATGCTTCTGCCCTGGAGGCGGTGAAGAAAAGCAGCATCCCTACACTATTTATACATGGAGATCAGGATCAGATGATTTCTGTGGAAATGTCCCGGGAACTTTACCAAGAGGCGGCCTGTCCGAAAGAGCTGCTCATTGTAGAAGGGGCGGGACATGCCCAATGCCAGGATAAGGATCCGGAAGGGTATTATGGAGCTGTGGAAAAACTTTTAGATACTTATGTTTCATAAAAACAGGACTCTTCACGAAACAAAGAATAGAATGTTTTATGAAGAGTCCTGTTTTATTTTGTATAAGAATCCTAAGCTATTCTACAATAATTTCCGCTTTCACTTTCAGCCTGTCTTCACTGCATACAATTCCCATTGCCGGAACAGAGAAATCCGGCATGCCGTTTTTATCCCAATAGATTTTTCCCACGGAAGCATTTCTTCCGGCATCATAAAGAGGCTGATAATCCTCTTCCACAAGATACCGCTCTTCCTGACGTCCATGGTAGATGATAAGATCCTGGGAATCGTCGTCAGACTTTGTAAAACTGTTGTGGCCAAGACCGTACTGTCCGGTTTCTTTGCTGCTCTGGAATACAGGATAAGGCAGTTTTGTCCAGGAGGAAGAGCTGAGCAGATCTGCGTCCTCATCTGCGTATAAAAGTCCTACACAGTACATGGCATCTGTACCGCTGGCAGAGAAAGTAATAAAGATACGTCCATCATGCTTTATTACTCCCGGACCTTCATATACAGGGAAACCGTGGAGTTCCCAGTTATATTCCGGATGAGTCAGCCGGACAGCTGGTGTGCACAGAGTCCAGGGGTTGGAAAGCTGGGCGATGAAAATATCGGAAATATTGTTGGTTTTCTGGGCCCAGAGGATATAGTCTTTTCCCCTGTGATTAAAGTAAGTATGGTCCAGAGAGAAATCTGTAAATGCAATATCTCCTGCTACAGTAGATACAAGAGGTCCCTTCTCCTCCCATTTTCCGGTCAGGGGATCGGAATCTTTGCATTCCAGGCAGTGAGGACGGATCCTCCAGGAGGACTCGTCGGAAATGGTAGTCGTATAGTAAACATACCAGTTTCCATGGATATTGTGGATTTCAGGAGCCCAGATATGAGGACTCATAGTTCCATTGTTGATGGGCTTTCTCTCATATATGACTTTTTCTTCATAGGAATCGGAGCCGTCTGCAAGGCCTTCTAAAGTGTCTGCCCTTCGGAGAATAATATATAGGTACTGATATTTTCCATCCAGGTTATGTTCCATATCCGTATAGGAGGCGGTAAAATAATATTTTCCGTCTGTATGTTTGTAGATATAAGGATCAGCGCGATGGTAGATCAGAGGTTTTTCAAATAAGGTCTGATGGAGTTTCCCCTCTACAGTATATCTGCCCGGAGTCTGGAGCAGTCCTTCCGGGATTGCTTCCCACTCTACAGGAAGCTCTTCAGTTCCGCCGTTGGAATATTCCACAGAAATCTTTTCGGGAAGAGAAGGAATCTTTCCAGGCTCTGCTTTAAGAGAAAGAGATTCTGTCTTTGTCAGAAGTACAGGCTCCGGTTTTCCATATACAGGAAACAAAGTTTCCAGGAGAGAGACAGGAATCTCCAGACGGTTTTCCAGGTCAGGATAGAGGGAAATTTCTTTCTCATTTTTGAAGTCCCAGTCTATACCGGTATAACCGGCTCCAGTAAAGGAAAGGAAATCTTTTGTCTCTGCGAAATACATATGAGAGGAATCTTTGGCGTCTCTGGCAGTAATAAGATAGCTGCCATTTTTCAGACTGTAAATAGAAGGCTCAGACAGCTGCTTAGAACCATAATCAGGAAACCAGATTCCGTTGTTTCCATTGAGGCTATACCAGTTTCTGCCGTTATAACTGTACTCCAGATGGAGACTGTCTGATTCTGGATTGTTCCAGTTTTTCGTATAGGGGCGCAGAAATGCCCTGGTCTGCCCGTCTCTGCACAGGATGTCTTCCTGGGGAAGAGTATACATCTTTTTCATTTTTTCTCCTTTCAGCGATATATGGAAATAGGCGTTTCGCAAACGCCTACCAATTAAATGGCTGAAGGGAGAGTGGACTGGATATGCAGTTTTGTTGATCGTAGCCTGCTGGAGATGGACCGGAGTTAATATTCTGTACTTCCTGGCAGGACTTCAGAGCATCGATACGGAACTTTATGAAGCAGCCTCTATTGACGAGGCCAACAAATGGCAGCAGTTTGTTAAGATTTCTGTTCCGCTGCTGAAACCGACAACCGTATATGTTCTGACTATCAGTATTTACGCTGGTCTATCCATGTTCCTGGAGTCCTTCATGTTGTGGAAAGGAAACAACTCACCTCAGAACATCGGTCTGACTATCGTAGGATATCTGTACAGACAGGGTATTGAAAAGAGAGCTATGGGCTACGCCTGCGCCGCAGGCCTGGTACTGCTGTTTACTGGAGATCATGATTACTGGATCTGGTTTGGAAACAGTTTATTACTGACAGTGATCACAGTTGTGCTTACTCTTTTGGTCAGCTCATTTGTAGCTTATGGATTTGCAGCCTATGATTTTAAAGGAAAGAATTTCTTCTTTGTGATCGTGCTGATTATTCTGTCTATTCCTTTCGAAGTTATCATGCTGCCTCTGTACAGCCAGATCTCTAAGTGGGGAATGATGGACAGCTATGTATCAATCATACTGCCTTTCCTGGCTCATGCATCTACAATATTCTTCTTCCGCCAGTATCTGCTGGGATTGCCTAAATCCCTGATTGAAGCAGGACGTATTGACGGATGTACAGAATATGGTATTTTCTTTAAACTGATTGCCCCAATTATGAAGCCTGCATTTTCAGCTATGGCGATCTTAAACGGTATGAACGCATGGAATAACTACATGTGGCCGCTGCTGGTAATCCGTTCTTCAGAGAAGTACACACTGACGATTGGTCTGAATACACTGATCAATCCATATGGAGATAACTACAGCCTTCTGGTTGTAGGATCGGTATTCTCTATCATCCCGATCTTTATCTTGTTTATCTGCTTCCAGAGATACTTTATCGAAGGTATGACAGCAGGAGCTGTTAAGGGATAATACATAGACAAAAGACCATCCTGTGAGCAGCAGAAACTGCCGGGTCTCACAGGATAGTCCTTTTTATTCCTGCCGCAAGGGTCAAATATCCCGATGCTTGCAGCAGGGTATTTCAGTCCGGTGAATAGGAAACTACCACATGGATGTCCTGGTTGTAGTTTCCAAAGCCTTTACCGAATAAGGTAAGGCCTCCTGTGTTAGGGCTGGTGTCAGATACCATAAACTTAAATCGGAGAGGGCTTTTGTGATCTAGGGCGAACTGCTCAATGGTGACATCGGAAATCTTCAGACCATCTATAAAGGTGCCGTTTTTATTAACGATCAGGGTCTTTAGAAGGCCGTACTGGTTCCAGGCAGGAAGCCACCAGCTGGGGGTAAAAAGGCCGTGAACATCTCCGAAATCTCCAGGACTGGTCCAGGTGCCGATGGGAATTTCATTGAGGAAAAAAGCAATGTCTGAGGGCCAGTCATTGTTGGTTCCGGGAGCTTCTGAGGCTATTTCCACAGAGAGGATAAGCTGCTCCACCTGACAGTGAGGCGGGAGAAAGTTTGGAATGAGATATTCCACATATCCCTTGGAAAACCAAAGGATTCCTGCATGGGTCCGCTGGGGATGGGCAAAATATCTGGGATCGTCCACTTCTCCGATGAGGCTTTTCCGGGAGGCAATGCCGCAGGTGGGAGACACCTGATAATCGGTGTACTGCCCTACAGGAATATCCACAGAGTAAAGATTTTTGTTTTCTTCCGGGACCTGGGGCATAACATCGATGAGGATCCTGTCCGTGTGGACCCGGCAGAGTTTCTGGTTGCCGTGGCCTTCATGCTCGGAGAGAACGCTGACCAGTCCACATTCTTCCAGCTTCTTTATGTGGCTGGTAAGAGCTCCGTTGGTGATCCCCAGACTTCCGGCGATCTCGTTCATATTCATTTCGCCCTTTTCCAGCAGCAGCTTAATGATCTGGATACGAAGATCAGATCCCAGGGCTTTATAAAGGTCTATACCATCTTCAATTTTTTTAATATGCAGCATAGGCGGACTCCTTTGTTACGGTGTGTTATAGATAGAATAAGAGTTAAACTTTGGTATTATTATAAGTGAAAATCCGGACTTAGGCAACAAAAGTATTTTACTTAGAACTAAATATAGATAAAAAATTTACAAAACCTCTGTTGACACACAGGCATTATCTCAATATAATATAGATAAAAGTAAAATAGTTAAGAAAAATATAAAGATATATAAGGAGGAAACACATGAGCAGAAGAGCAAAAATGGTTCTGGATAAAGAGTTCCAGATCTCCAAAATCGACGAGAGAATCTACGGCTCCTTTATCGAACATCTGGGAAGGGCCGTATATGAGGGCATCTATCAGCCGGGACATCCTGCAGCAGATGCCGACGGATTCCGTCAGGATGTAGTACAGCTGGTTAAAGAGCTGAATGTGCCTATCATCCGTTATCCGGGAGGAAACTTTGTATCCAATTTCTACTGGGAAGATTCTGTTGGACCAGTGGAAGAGAGACCTCACAGACTGGAACTGGCCTGGAGAAGCCTGGAGAAAAATGAGATCGGTTTAAATGAATTTTCTAAATGGGCAAAACAGGTAAATTCTCAGGTGATGATGGCGGTAAACCTGGGAACCAGAGGAATCTCAGATGCCTGCAACCTGCTGGAATACTGCAATCATCCATCAGGAACTAAATACAGTGACCTGCGTATTAAACACGGTGTAAAAGACCCTCATAACATCAAAGTATGGTGCCTGGGAAATGAGATGGACGGTCCATGGCAGATCGGTCATAAGACCATGGAAGAGTATGGACGTCTGGCAGAAGAAACTGCAAAGGCTATGCGTCTCATCGATCCTACGATCGAACTGGTTTCCTGCGGAAGCTCCAACAGAGATATGCCTACTTTCCCGGATTGGGAAGCAGTTACATTGTCCCATACCTATGATTATGTAGATTACATTTCCATGCATCAGTACTATGGAAACAGAGATAACGACAGCAACGATTATCTGGCTCAGTCTGATGATATGGACGACTTTATCCGCACCATTATCGCTACCTGCGATTATGTAAAAGCGAAAAAACGCAGCAAAAAGACCATGAACTTAAGCTTTGACGAGTGGAATGTATGGTTCCATTCCAACGCGGCAGATGATGACATTACAGAGAATCATCCATGGCAGGTGGCTCCGCCCATGCTGGAAGATATCTATAACTTTGAGGATGCGCTTCTGGTAGGACTTATGCTGATCACTCTGCTGAAACATGCAGACCGTGTAAAGATGGCCTGCCTGGCACAGCTGGTAAATGTTATTGCTCCTATTATGACAGACGCTGCAGGCGGCGCATGGAAGCAGACCATCTTCTATCCGTTTATGCATGCTTCCAAATACGGAAGAGGCATTGCGCTTCAGCCGGTAGTTTCCGGAACAAAGCATGCTACAGCAAAACATGATGAGATCACAGACGTAGAGTCTATCGCTGTATACAACGAAGAAAAAGATGAAGTGACCATCTTTGCTGTAAACCGTAATCTGGAGGAAGACGTAGAACTGACAACAGATGTGAGAAGCTTTGAAGGATACAGAGTATTAGAGCACATTGTTATGGAGAACGAAGACCTGAAGGCAGTGAACAGCCTGACTGAGCAGAAGGTTTACCCTGTAAACGCTGACGACAGAACAAAACTGGACGGCGGTATTGCCACAAGCGTTCTGAAGAAAGCTTCCTGGAACGTGATCCGTCTGGGAAAATAAACAGATAGGCAGAAATACGGAATATTATATGGGCAGTCATTTTGGATTGTCTTATGAAAGAGGAGAAAATATATGACAAAATTTGTGATCAATCCAAATGTAAAGAAAAGCAAGATCCACAAGGAAATCTACGGACATTTTTCCGAACACCTGGGAAGATGTATCTATGAGGGAATGTATGTAGGGGAAGACTCTCCGATCCCTAATGTAAACGGTATGCGTACCGACGTAGTGGAAGCTTTAAAGGAAATGAAGATCCCTGTACTTCGCTGGCCGGGCGGCTGCTTCGCTGATGAGTACCACTGGAAAGACGGAGTAGGCCCAAAAGAAAACAGAAAGAAGATCATCAATACCCACTGGGGCGGCGTTGTAGAAGACAACAGCTTTGGTACCCATGAGTTCTTTGAACTGTGCCGTCAGTTAGGCTGCGAGGCATATGTAAATGGAAACGTAGGCAGCGGAACTGTACAGGAAATGTCAGAGTGGGTAGAATATATGACCTTTGACGGAGTATCCCCCATGGCAGACTGGAGAAAAGAAAACGGTCAGGAAAATTCCTGGGATGTGGCTTTCTTTGGTGTAGGCAATGAGAACTGGGGATGCGGCGGAAATATGACGCCGGAATTTTATGCCAACGAGTACCGGAGATATCAGACCTATGTGAGAGACTATAAAGCAGATAAGAAAATTTACAAGATCGCCTGCGGTCCAAACGTAGATGACTATGAGTGGACAGAAGGAGTTATGTCAACTTGCTTCCGCCACAGCCAGCCTTTCCAGCACGGATTTATGGATGGCCTTTCTCTTCATTATTACACCCATCCAGAAGGCTGGGAGATCAAGGGAAGCGCCACTGACTTTGATGATAAGGTATGGTATAAGACTCTCAGCAAGACTCTCTATATGGATGAGCTGATCCGCCGTCATGGAGCTATCATGGACAAGTATGATCCTAAAAAAGAAATCGGCCTGATCGTTGACGAGTGGGGAACATGGTTCACCGTAGAGCCGGGAACCAATCCAGGATTCCTTTATCAGCAGAACACTATGAGAGACGCTCTGGTGGCTGGTATTAACCTGAACATCTTTAACAAACACAGCGACCGTGTACGGATGGCCAATATCGCTCAGATCGTCAATGTACTTCAGTCTGTAATCCTTACAGAAGGAGAAAAGATGATCAAGACTCCTACCTATCATGTATTTAATATGTACAAATACCATCAGGACGCTATGCTGGTGGACAGCTATATAGATACAGAAACCATAGGCGTGGAAGAAGAATATCAGGTACCGAATCTTACCGAGTCTGTTTCTGTAGACGAAAATGGCGTTCTGCATATTACAGTTACCAACCTTTCTCTTACAGAGGACTATGAGATTGATACTACGATTCTGCAAAAGAATATTTCTGAAGTAAAGGGTGAGATCCTTACAGAAGAAATGCATGCCATGAATACTTTTGAGGAACCGGAAACTGTCTGCACAAAAGAATTTACAGACGTGAAGATCACAGATAAAGGCCTGGCCTTTACCATTCCGGCCTGCAGTGTCCTGCATTTATCTGTAAAGTAAAAAAGATAAGAAAGGAAGTATAAGATGAGAGTAACAAATCCGATCATGGAGATCGATATGCCGGATATTGATATTATACGTGTAAATGATATGTACTATATGGTGTCTACAACTATGTTTGTGACGCCGGGAGCGCCTGTTTTAAGATCCGGGGATTTGGTACACTGGGAAATTACTTCTTATATCTTTAACGTCATCGAAGATAATCCCGGTTATAGGCTGGAAGAGGGAAAAAATGCCTATGGACAGGGACAGTGGGCCACCAGTCTGAAATACTATGAAGGTAAATTCTACGCCTGCTTTGCATGTAATGATCTGCAGAAAACATATATATACAGCACAGATGATATAGAAAAAACAGGCTGGGAACGTATAACCCTAGATGGTATTTATCATGATATGTCCTTTGTCTTTGAGGACGGACATATTTATCTGGTTTACGGCAATGGGGAAATAAGAATTGTGGAACTGGAGAGTGATCTGTCGGGAATAAAGCGCGGAGGCGTACAGCGTCTTTTGTTTTCTACCCCAAAAGAGGGGATAGGATTGAGATGTGAAGGCTGCCGCTGGATTGCAAAGGATAATTTCCATTATTTTTTCTTTATTGACTGGCCGACTGTCGGCAGGAAGAGGAGACGGGTGATCTGTTATCGTTCTGCCCAGCTTTTAGGGGATTATGAGTGTAAAGTGCTGGTTGATGATGATATGGGATTCTTCAACAATGGAATCGCTCAGGGAACTCTTATTGATACAAAAGAGGGAGAGTGGTATGCCATGCTGTTCCAGGATCATGGAGCAGTAGGAAGGATTCCATATCTGATGCCTGTTACATGGGAGGAGAACTGGCCGGTACTGGCGCCGGGAGGAAAGATCCCCCGAAGTTTTGAAACGTCTTTTGAAGAGTATAAGGCAGAACCCCTTATTATCAGCGATAGCTTTTCCTATGAGAAAGATTGTCTAAAGCCTCAGTGGGAATGGAACCATAATCCTGTACCCGGCGGCTGGTCCCTCACGAAAAGAACCGGATACCTGAGACTGTTTTCCAAAGTTCCGGCAGCAAATCTTATGGAAGCTCGTGGAACACTGACTCAAAAAACAGAGAGTCCATATTCTTCTTTTACGATAGAAATAGACGCTTCAGGTATGAAGCCTCAGGAGTTTGCCGGCCTTACGGCGTTTCAGGGAACTTATGGGTCTGTAGGAATAAGAGCACAGGAGAAAGGCGCTTTTGCGGTAGAAGTAGTCAAGGGAAAACTGGGGCAGGGAGAAACGGTAGAAATTTCTGTTCCTATAAAGTCCGGTCAGTGTTTTCTTAGAATTGATTTCGATTATTATGAACTTAAGGATAGAGCAGCTTTCTACTGGTCGTATGATGGAGAAAACTGGGAGATGATCGGAACACAGCTTCAGATGAAATATACTCTGGATTTATTTATCGGCTACAGAATCGGTATCTTTTGCTATGGGAATAAGACGGGAGGATACGCAGATTTCAGAAATTTTATTTTTCAAAATAAGATATCCGGGAAGGGGGCGCTTTCCGACAGCGCTTCAGGTGTGAAATAGACCATGGATCAGCCCAAAAGATTTTGTAAAAAATGTCTTCTGGAAGACATCGCAGAAGAAGATTTTCTGAGGAACATGAGACAGTATATCCAGGGCTTGGATGAGGAGATAAAAACAGAAAGCCAGGAGTATCAAAGACGCCTGGCTTTCTGCAAAGAATGTGATAATCTTATAAATGGGATGTGCCGTATATGTGGCTGCTTTGTGGAGTACCGGGCGGCGGTAGAGAAAAATCACTGTCCGGGAACAGAAAAAAAGTGGTGAAGTATAAATATGTATAAATCAGAAAATTTATTGTATACAGGAGAAACAGATATGGGAGCATATCCTAAATTTACCATGTCCTTTAGTATTGGACCATCTAATAAAGAGCGGATCGAGGCTTTTGAATTGTATCAAAGAGCTTTTAAAGCAAAAAAATTATTGGAAGCACACCGCCGGATAACGATGATATTCATATTATGATGGAAATTTATGGACAAGAGATTTTGAACGGCCCAGGAAAAAGTATGGGTACTGGATTTCAGGGAGTTCTATGCTGTGAGGTCCGTTATGATAAGAAAGAAGATTTTTGGGAAGCTTACAATGAAATAGGCAAAGAAGCCCAAAGTTATCATACGGAAGGTCCATATCCTTGGGCAGCAATACTGGGACTTGTAGTTGATAAATTCGGGATAGGATGGGCTTTATACTATAACGAATAAATTTATTTCATCTGGAAAAGAACCGCACGGAGATGAAAAGAATGAGCAAAGAATAACCTCGTTGTAGAAAAAACTTGACAAAGACCTGCTTCTATGATACGCTTGTGTAGCGACACTGGAAGTAGGTCTTTTTTTTGTGCCTAAATTTACAGTGAAAACTGAAGTTTATAATAAGGAAAAGATCTTTGTCGCAGTAGCAAGATGTTGCGTAGACGGCAGTAACGTGAGCTGCCGGCGATAAAAGACACATGGAGGTGGAGAAGTCGTGCGCGTAAAGATCACATTGGCATGTACGGAATGCAAACAGCGTAACTACAACATGACAAAGGAAAAAAAGAATCATCCAGAACGTTTGGAGACAAAGAAGTACTGTAAATTCTGCAGAACTCATACATTGCACAAAGAAACCAAGTAATCAGGTTTAAGAGGGTGAAATATATGAAGGCAGATAAGAAGCAGAAATCTTCAAAAGCCAGCCAATGGATACAGGGACTTCAGGCAGAATTTAAGAAGATCATCTGGCCTGATAAACCGACACTGGTTAAGCAGACCGTTGCGGTTGTGTGTATTACTGCAGTTTTAGGCGTTATCATTGCGGTAATCGACAGCGGAGTGCTGCAGCTGCTGAACCTGATCATTAAGTAAGGACAAGGTGAGTAAAAATGTCAGAAGCAAATTGGTATGTTGTTCACACCTATTCCGGGTATGAGAACAAGGTAAAAGCCAACATTGACAAGACAATTGAGAACAGACACCTGGAGGACCAGATCTTAGAAGTCCGTGTACCCATGGAAGACGTAGTGGAACTGAAGAACGGCGAGAAAAAGCAGGTTCAGAGAAAGATGTTCCCGGGATACGTTCTGATCCATATGGTGATGAACGACGACACCTGGTATGTCGTAAGAAATACCAGAGGTGTTACAGGCTTTGTTGGTCCGGGTTCCAAGGCAGTTCCCCTTACCGAGCAGGAGATCGATGCTCTGGGCATCGCTACTGTAAGAGATGTGGAAGTAGACTTTGGAGTGGGCGACAGTGTTGTTGTCACAGGAGGCGTGTGGAAGGATACTGTGGGTGTTGTTCAGAGTATCAATGAAGCAAAGCAGATCGTGACCATCAATGTTGAGCTGTTCGGCCGCGAAACGCCGGTAGAGATAAGTTTCGCAGAAGTTAAGAGTCTTTCATAAGACAAAAAAGCAACAGTGAGAAAGGGCCATAATGTCACATGGCTCGTGGGAGGGACATCCCCGCAATTACCACATTATAGGAGGTGCCGAAAATGGCAAAGAAAGTTACAGGTTATATTAAATTACAGATTCCTGCTGGAAAGGCTACACCAGCTCCACCAGTTGGTCCTGCATTAGGACAGCACGGTGTAAACATCGTACAGTTTACAAAGGAATTCAACGCAAGAACAGCAGACAAGGGTGACCTGATCATCCCGGTTGTTATTACAGTATATGCGGACAGAAGCTTCAGCTTCATCACAAAAACTCCGCCGGCTGCAGTTTTATTAAAGAAAGCTTGCAACATTAAATCAGGTTCAGGCGTTCCAAATAAAAACAAAGTCGCTACAATTTCCAAAGCTAAGATCCAGGAAATCGCAGAGATGAAGATGCCAGACTTAAATGCAGCATCCTTAGAGGCAGCTATGAGCATGATCGCCGGTACTGCAAGAAGTATGGGTATTACTGTAGAAGAGTAATTTATCAACAAACGTGGGAGGGACATTCCCGCAATTACCACTAGGAGGTTATTTTATATGAAACGCGGAAAGAAATACACAGAAGCTGCGAAAGCAGTAAATCGTGGAAATTTATATGACCCGGAAGAGGCCATTTCTTTAGTAAAGAAAACAGCTGTAGCAAAATTCGACGAGACCATCGAAGCTCATATCAGAACAGGCTGTGACGGACGTCACGCAGAGCAGCAGATCCGTGGTGCCGTTGTACTTCCTCACGGAACAGGTAAGACTGTACGTGTACTGGTATTCGCTAAGAATGCTAAGGCAGATGAGGCACAGGCAGCAGGCGCTGACTACGTAGGAGCAGAAGAACTGATCCCGAAGATCCAGAACGAAGGATGGCTGGATTTTGACGTAGTAGTTGCAACTCCGGATATGATGGGTGTTGTTGGTCGTCTGGGACGTGTTCTCGGACCTAAAGGCTTAATGCCAAACCCAAAAGCCGGTACAGTAACCATGGACGTGGCAAAAGCCGTTCAGGATATCAAAGCTGGTAAGATTGAGTATCGTCTTGACAAAACAAACATCATTCACGTGCCAATCGGAAAAGCTTCTTTCACAGAGGAGCAGTTAGCGGACAACTTCCAGACGCTTATGGGAGCTATCATCAAGGCTAGACCAAGCGCATTAAAGGGTGTGTTCTTAAAGAGCGTATCCCTGGCTTCCACTATGGGACCAAGCGTAAAGGTCAACCCGGTTAAGTTAGCTCAGTAATAGATGAAAAATAACAGGCGGCTCGCTTTGCGGGCCGCCTGTTGTCATGAATGGAGACCCTTATACGGAGCATTTAATCTTGCTTTGCATAAGGGCCTTTTTTGACAATTACCTTACTAAATCCATCCGTCCCCATACCGGCGGCGAAATAGCAGAAATGCCTTTTACGGGGACATCTCCGGTATTTTTGCAGATATGGGGAAAATCCTTTTCAATCACTGTGCTGTCTCCGGGATTCAAAACTACTTCTGTCTCCCCTATCTGCACAGTGAGGGTTCCTTCCGTGACATAGATGGATTCTTCCGAGTGGTGCCGGATAGGCACAGCCACGTCCTGGGCATGGGGAGCTACCTCAAAGTGTAGAAAGAGACCAGGATATGTTCCGTCTGCTGGACAGACCTGGACTGGGGCTTGATA
>ERZ1643250.60-NODE-60-length-148714-cov-94.708090_pt1 | contig 148714 bp, 166 predicted proteins | sample MGYA00579262_ERZ1643250 | MGnify/ENA primary metagenome ERZ1643250 (study PRJEB29033, sample SAMEA4952265) | chicken gut metagenome | biome: Broiler Chicken; feature: Gastrointestinal Tract; material: Caecum | place: Ireland | collected 2018 | study: Broiler... | reverse complement strand
TCACCATGTGTAGCAAGAATAATTCCTACCATTTTTCATATTCCTCCTTTTCTTTTTGAAAATTTCCCTGAAAACAGGGATGGCCGAAATGACAAAAATCACGTTAACCATTTCGCACCTTATAAGCTTATTTTACTCCGAAAATAAAATTTTGGGCAGATAGAATCTTTTGCAAAAATTTTTACAGGATTTGGTCATCTGAAAGATGATTTTACGAAGCATGGAATCTGTGATATGATGATTGGAAATACACAGAGAGAGGAAATCAGTATGAGTCAAAATACAAAAGGAATGTGTTTCGCAGTTATTGGGGGAACCTGCTGGGGGCTGTCCGGCGTCATGGGAAAATATTTATTCGATGAGAGACAGCTGACTGCGGTCTGGCTGGTGACAGTAAGGCTTCTTGCCGCAGGAATTTTAATGCTGGCTTTGGCATGGGGAAAAAGAAAAAACGGGATTTTTGACGTCTGGAAGAGAAAAGATTCGGCAGTCCGTCAGATTGTTTTCTGTATTTTTGGAATGGCGGCATGCCAGATGTCTTATTTCCTGGCGGTGCAGTATTCGAATCCGGGAACGGCAACGGTCCTCCAGTATTTAGGACCGGTTCTGATTATGCTGTTTTGCCTGATTCGGGACAGGAGACTGCCGAAAATGCTGGAAATCGCGGTACTGGTCGCGGTAATTGCGGGTGTTTTTCTGCTGGCAACCCACGGAAGTCCGGGAAATCTGGCCATTACGGAACAGGCCCTGTTCTGGGGGCTGATCTCCGCCGTTACCTGTGCGGTTTATAATATTCAGCCGGAGAAACTGTTAAAAGAATTTGGAACGCTGGAAACGGTAGGATGGGGAATGCTCATTGGAGGAATTCTTGCCGCTCCGGTGACGAGAGTCTGGGAAGTGCCGGGAGTATGGGATTCCATGACATTCTTTATGATGGCAGGGGTGATTCTGATCGGAACAGTCATTGCGTTTGGATGTTATCTCCACGGAGTGGCGCTGCTTGGACCGGTACGGGGAAGCCTGTTTGGGTGTGTCGAGCCCCTGGCGGCGTCTGTTCTGTCTGCAGCAGTGCTGGGCCAGGTGTTTGAGATGATGGATGTGGCTGGAATGGCATGTATTATTATAGGGGTGACTGCACTGGCAGTATTTGATAAGAAATAGCATCTGACAGAGTACAGAGAAAAAAGACTGTGGGTTCTCCCGGGAGAGAACATCACAGTCTTTTATTGTGTACAGCGAAAGATTTATTTGTCTCCAAAGCTGATGCCGATGGCTTTTGCTTCTTGGACAAGTCTGGATTTCGGATCCACCATTTTCAGCTTTCCGGCAACTTCGCTTAATGGAACTTTCACCGTTTCATTATTAACGATACCGATCATGTATCCGTATTCCTTATTTAAGATCAGCTCTGAAGCGGCTGCGCCTACCCGTGTGGCAATCACGCGGTCATATGCGCATGGAGATCCGCCTCTCTGAGTATGGCCGGGAACGGTAACACGTACTTCTTTATCCATTTTTTCTTCAATCTCAGCCGCCAGTTCATAAGCGATGGATGGATATTTTCTCTGAGCAAGTTTTGCCTTGTACTGTTTTTTCTTAAGTTTTGCATCTTCTTTAGAAATAGCTCCTTCTGCCACAGCGAGGATCGTGAATGTCTTTCCTGCCTCAGAACGTTTTTTGATAACGTCCGTCACTACGTTGATATCGTACGGAATTTCCGGAATCAGGATCACATCCGCTCCGCCGGCGATTCCGGCATGGAGAGTAACATGTCCTACTTTATGTCCCATGACTTCAATGATGAAAACACGGCTGTGAGAAGATGCCGTTGTATGGATTCTGTCGATCGTATCCGTTGCAATGTCTACAGCGCTCTGGAAGCCAAAGGTCATATCTGTTCCCCAGAGGTCATTGTCAATGGTCTTAGGAAGAGTGACAACGTTGAGACCTTCTTCTCTGAGCATGTTGGCAGATTTATGTGTGCCGTTTCCGCCCAGAATAACAAGACAGTCCAGTTTCAGTTTATGGTAAGTGGATTTCATGGCTTCTACTTTATCGAGACCATTTTCATCCGGAATTCTCATTTTCTTAAAAGGCTGTCTGGATGTGCCAAGGATCGTACCTCCGCGGGTAAGGATTCCAGAAAAGTCGTTCGGGGTCATAAGATGGAAGTTTCCATAGATCAGTCCTTTGTAGCCATCCTGAAAGCCGTAAATCTCCAGGTCATCTCTTTTGGCGCTCAGCCCTTTGATGACTCCGCGCATCGCTGCGTTCAAAGCCTGGCAGTCGCCGCCGCTTGTTAATAATCCGATTCGTAACATTGCTAACATCCCTCCAAATTTACTAATATCGATATAAATTATTTCCTATTTTATCACAAATCAGTCCATGAGAACAGAATCAGCGGCAAATAAAATGTAAAAAGTATGTAAAAATAAATGCAAAAAGCAGCATTTTTTTATCATAGATCCGGATTCCTCTATTGACGAAGAGAGGGATTCGGTGGTAAGATAACCACATATGAGAAAAGCGATGATGGAGACAGTACGCATATCAGGAACGTAAGAGCGAGTCCGGGACGGTGGGAGCCGGATATCAGTAGGGATATGAGGAAGATCACTCCTAAGCTGCAGGCTGAAATTCTGAGTAGGCTGTGCCGGCGTCCTCCGTTAACGGGATAACATATTATGATGTATGTGAAATAGGTGGTTTGTAAGCAACGGCGTTGTCCTATTTTGGACAGCGCCTTTTCTTTGTTCCGGCAGGAAATCTTATGCCGGATCAGAATGTTCCGCACTTTTCATAATACGAAGATTTAGAATATTTTAATTAAGAAGGAGAAGCGAGCATGTACAAGAAAGTGTCTTCCGATCTTAACTTTGTAGATCGAGAGAAAGAAACTGTAAAGTTCTGGAAAGAAAATAAGATTTTCGAAAAAAGTATCGAAGACAGGAAAGACGATCCGACTTATACTTTTTATGACGGACCGCCAACTGCAAATGGAAAACCTCATATCGGACATGTGCTGACCCGTGTCATCAAAGATATGATTCCGCGTTATCAGACAATGAAAGGTCATAAAGTAACCCGAAAAGCCGGATGGGATACCCATGGGCTTCCGGTGGAACTGGAAGTGGAAAAACTTTTAGGCCTGGATGGAAAAGATCAGATTGAAGACTACGGACTGGAGCCGTTTATTAAGAAATGTAAGGAAAGTGTCTGGAAGTATAAAGGAATGTGGGAGGATTTCTCCAACATTGTAGGATTCTGGGCAGATATGGATCATCCGTATGTAACATATGACAACGACTTTATCGAATCTGTATGGTGGGCATTAAAACAGATCTGGGACAAAGGTCTTCTTTATAAGGGATTCAAGATCGTTCCTTACTGCCCAAGATGCGGAACTCCGCTTTCTGCGCAGGAAGTGGCTCAGGGATATAAAGATGTTAAAGAACGTTCAGCGGTTGTCCGTTTTAAGGTAAAGGATGAGGATGCATACTTCCTGGCATGGACCACAACGCCTTGGACACTGCCTTCCAACATCGGACTTTGTGTCAATCCGGATGAGACTTACGCAAAGGTAAAGGCAGCGGACGGATATGTATATTATATGGCAGAAGCTCTGCTGGACACGGTTCTTGGAAAGCTGGCAGACGAGGAAGCGGGAACTCCGGCTTATGAAGTGCTGGAAACTTACCAGGGAAAAGAACTGGAATATAAAGAATATGAACCTCTTTATGAATGTGCTGCCAAAGTAGCGGAAAAACAGCATAAGAAAGCGTTTTATGTAACATGTGACGGATATGTAACATTAACAGACGGTACCGGAATCGTTCATATTGCGCCTGCATTTGGTGAGGACGATGCGAAAGTCGGACGCAAATACGATATGCCGTTTGTACAGCTGGTAGATGAAAAAGGAAATATGTCTCCTGAGACTCCGTTTGCCGGTCTGTTTGTTAAGAAGGCCGATCCGGAAGTGTTAAAAGACCTGGATTCCAGAGGATTATTATATGACGCTCCGAAATTCGAGCACAGCTATCCTCACTGCTGGAGATGTGATACTCCGCTGATCTACTATGCAAGAGAATCCTGGTTTATCAAGATGACGGAAGTAAAGGATCAGCTGATCGCCAACAACAATACCGTCAACTGGATTCCGGAAAGCATTGGAAAAGGACGTTTTGGAGACTGGCTGGAAAATGTTCAGGACTGGGGAATTTCCAGAAACCGTTACTGGGGAACTCCGTTAAATATCTGGGAATGTGAATGCGGACATCAGCATTCTATCGGATCCATTGAAGAATTAAAGAGCATGTCAGACAACTGTCCGGATGACATTGAACTTCATCGTCCGTACATTGATGATGTGACGATCAAGTGTCCGGTCTGCGGCAAAGAAATGCACCGAGTGGAAGAAGTTATTGACTGCTGGTTTGACTCAGGATCCATGCCGTTTGCTCAGTGGCATTATCCATTCGAGAACAAAGAAATCTTCGAGGAGAATTTCCCGGCAGATTTCATTTCAGAGGCAGTAGACCAGACTCGTGGATGGTTCTATTCCCTGATGGCAATTTCCACGCTGCTGTTTAACAAAGCGCCATACAAGAATGTTGTCGTTCTGGGACATGTGCAGGATGAAAATGGACAGAAGATGAGTAAGTCCAAAGGAAATGCGGTCGATCCGTTTGAAGCTCTGGAAGAGCACGGAGCAGATGCGATCCGCTGGTATTTCTATACCAACAGCGCACCATGGCTGCCAAATCGTTTCCATGACAAAGCGGTAACAGAAGGACAGCGTAAATTCATGGGAACCTTATGGAACACTTATGCATTCTATGTACTGTATGCGGAAATCGATCAGTTTGATCCGACAAAACATGCATTAGAATATGATAAGCTTTCTGTTATGGACAAATGGTTATTATCCAAGATGAACACCATGGTGAAAACAGTGGATGAAGATCTTGGCGCTTATAAAATTCCGGAAGCAGCAAGAGCCCTTCAGGATTTTGTAGATGATATGAGCAACTGGTATGTAAGACGCTGCCGTGACCGTTTCTGGGCAAAAGGAATGGAACAGGATAAGATCAATGCTTACATGACACTGTATACAGCACTTGTTACAGTATGTAAGGCAGCGGCGCCGATGATTCCGTTTATGACAGAAGAAATTTATCAGAATATCGTAAGAAGTGTAGATAAAGACGCTCCTGAAAGCATTCATTTATGTGATTTCCCTGTTTACCAGGCAGATCAGGTAGATGAAACGCTGGAAGCTGACATGGATATGGTATTGAAAATCGTAGTTCTCGGACGTGCCTGCAGAAACAGCGCAGCGATCAAGAACCGTCAGCCAATCGGAAAGATGTATGTAAAAGCTGACAGGGATCTGCCGGACTATGATCAGGAAATCATCCTAGATGAGCTGAATGTAAAAGAAATTGAGTTTACAGATGACGTATCATCTTTCACAACTTACAACTTTAAACCGCAGCTTAAGACGGTAGGACCGAAATACGGAAAACTGGTAGGAGGAATCCGCAATTACCTTGCAAATGTTGACGGCAACGCTGCCAAAGCGGATCTGGATGCCAAAGGCGTGCTGGAATTTAGCGTAGATGGAACTCCGGTTGAACTGGCAGAAGAAGATCTTCTGATCGAAATGGTTAAACAGGAAGGATATGTAACAGAAGCCGACAATGGCGTTACCGTTGTTCTGGATACCAACCTGACTCCGGAACTTCTGGAAGAAGGATTTGTCCGTGAGGTTGTCAGCAAAGTACAGTCCATGCGTAAGGAAGCAGGATTCGAGGTCACAGACCACATCACACTTTCTTACAAAGGAAGTGACAAGGCTCATGATACTATCGCGAAGAACGAAGCTGAAATCGCAGGAGATGTTCTGGCAGATGAGGTAAAAGCAGGAGAAGTTTCCGGATTTACCAAAGAGTGGAACATTAACGGAGAAAAAGTAGAATTAGGCGTTGAAAAACGATAAGAAAGAGAAAGAAAGGCACTCTGCCGGGGGAACCTGGCAGGGTGTTTTTTAGAATGTTTTCTTTTCCCTTTTTATCACGATCAGCCGGTCGTCATAGTTTTCATGTTCCAGGGAAAGCAGATATTTCCTTGGCGTCGTTTTCGTAAAGGATTTGAAGTCTTTCATCATATGAGACTGGTCATAATAGCCTGTGATCTGTGCCAGTTCCGCAAAATCCACATGTTCCATATTAAGATTCAGATTATCCAGCAGATACTGGAACCGCATCATTTTGGAGAACATTTTTGGCGTCATTCCATAATAAGCTTTAAACACTTTGTTGATATAACGCTCGGAATATCCGGTCTGTGTGGATAACTCGCCAATGGAAAGGCTTCCGGCGCTTAAAACAATCTGTGAGATCAGGTATTCCCGGAGATTCTGTTTTGGGTTATAACCGGCACTTAGAATATAGTAATGAAGGTATGTGTCCAGAAATATTTTCTGCTGTTCTTTAAAATCACGAATACTGGTAATTTTTTCGATCAGGTCTTTGTCCTGAATGACTTCATCAAGAGGAAGTTCCTGATTGATGATTTCAGACATGGGAAGATTACAGATATCCGGCACCTTTCCGGGAAGAAAACGGACGCCGAAATAGTAGGCCGCACTCTGATTGAAGACAACAGAAGGAGAGAGTACGGTTCCGCAGATTCTGGCTTCCGGGTGAGATTCATCACAGCAGAAAAGGATATCAACACATCCGTCCGGGATTGCCAGGACAGCATTGTCTTTTCCTTCTGTCAGTTCAAAACTGTAAAAATGAGAGATTCCGTATTTTAAAATAACAGACTTATAATATTTGGATGATGCCATAACAAAATAAGGCTGTTTTGGCCGTATTTTCAAGTCATTATCTTCCATGAGCCATTCCTCCTGATAATAGAAAAAGGAGGCCGCAAAATATGCAAGCCTCCTTTGACTTAGGTACGTTGTATTCAATGATAGTAAAAGAATAAAAGGGTGTCAACTTTTGGCGTGGAACCGGTTATACTGCAGTTCATGAAGATCCACATCTGTTCTGCCCTCCGTAACCAGCTGTGCAAGATTATAGCCAACAGCCGGGGCGATTCCAAAGCCGTGCCCGGAAAAACCACAGGCAACGATCAGGCCGGGAACTTCTTCTACAGGGCTGATAACCGGGACTTTATCTGCGCACAAATCCATCCATCCTGCCCAGGTGCGGACAATTTTTGCGTGTTTCAGGGCCGGGAAATATTTGATGATTCCGCGGCAGGTACTGGAAGCTGCAAGACTGTTGGAAATCGGCGTGCCGTTATCCTTTGTGAATCCTTCCAGACCAAGAGTTCCTCCGAAAACAAAGGAGCCGTGTTTGGTCTGATGACCGTAGAAATCAGCTTCTGCGGTTCCAAGCATCTGATTAAACATAGGAGCCTGAGCTTCAGTTACAAGGCCTTCCAGCATAACGGACTGCATCGGAATATCAATGTTTACGGTAGCCAGAATCGGGCGGCTGTCAAGGCCTGCAGCCACAATAACGGTATCGGCTTCAAATACATCGGTTGAAGTGATAACCTGACGGAGTTTTCCTTTGATTTTCTTCAGTTTGGTAACTTTTTGTTCTGTAAGAAAGCATACCCCCATTTTTCGAGCCTGTTTGTAGTATCCGAGGGTCGTAGTGAGCGGATTGGCGTGACCATCGGTCGGACACCAGCTGGCGCCGATTACCTCTCTGGAAAGATAAGGGTTGATGGTTCGGACTTCATCGCCGCTGATCATTTTTACATCCAGGCCGCAGGCTCTGGCACGGTCGGCAAGTCCCGAAAGAATTTCCAGGTGTTCCGGTGTCTTTCCGAGACGGAGATTGCCGTCCTGATGGTATTCGCAGTCCACTTCCAGTTCTTCGGATAATGTCGACCATAACTTCTGAATTCCGTACATGGCTAGAGGGAGTTCTCTGGGGTCACGTCCGGACTGGCGGACACCGCCGCCGTTTCTGGAGGAACCCCCGTTTCCAATATAACTGCTTCCTTCCAGTACCAGGACGGAAACACCTCTTTTCGCGAGATAATAAGCTGCAGCGCATCCAATGATGCCGCCGCCGACAATAATAACATCTGCAGAATGTTTCATTCAGGCTTCCTCCTTTCTTTCATTTGCCAGGATACACATTTCGATTGGCCGCATCGGCGCCCGTGAGGTGGCAGGTTCGAGTTTGTCAGGAGATACCTGCAGTTCTCTGGCCACAATGCTTTTTACTAATTTGGAGCAGGTCTGACCCTGGCAGAGTCCCATTCCGGTGCGCAGATAACGGCGGATTTCGGTTAAGGTGAACATGCCGTCATGAACTGCCCGGCGGATTTCTCCTTTTGTAATTTCCTCACACCGGCAGATCAGCATGTCATCATCCGGCGCAGGGATATATTCTCCAATATTGATAGAACGGTCGTTGATAGAGTTCATAGTCAGGCCTCCTTCCTGAAAAATCTTGCTTTCATGGCATACTGCTTCGGAACTTTCATCGTCAGAAGATGAGTGTGGTCAAAAGCAGGTGAACTTTTGACAGAGATTACTTCTGCTTCACAGCATGGACTGCCGTCTCTTCCGAGGGCAATGCCTGTATCCCCTGCTTTGGGAAGAGGCAGGAATTCATATGGCAGCATAACAGAAGCATAAGTTTCATCGCAGGCTTCGTCCACCAGGAAAATGGCCTGGCCGGAACAGGACGCAACACACATACCGCAGCCGATGCACTGAGCTGTTTCATCTACAGCAGGAAGGGATGTGATTTTTTCGCCTATTTTAATGCAGTGCTTAGGGCAGGCATTCTGACAAGGGTTGCATGGAATATTTTGAGAACATTCGATGACAGGATGGACGCCGATTGTGTGGGTGACGCCGGGATATTTTTCAATTTCAGAATCATCAAGATAGCCTTTTTCCAGGAGATTTGCGGAGATATCAATATTTTCTTCTGTTTTTGTAAGAATTTTTCCGCGGTTTTCCGGGGCAAACATACCCTGCCGGAGTCCGGAGAGAGCCTGCTGATGGATTTCATACTGCTGCTCAAAAGCAGCATCATCCATATAACCAAGGAAATGTGCGGCGGCAATACCGCAGATGCGGCCTCCGATCATGGCGGAACTGGCTTCTTCAATGCCTTCTACGTCTCCGGCGGCAAAGATTCCCTCAATAGAAGTCTGACCGCAGGCATCGACAATCGGAACCTGACCGCCTCGTTTTGGATTATCTTCCATTTGACAGCCTGCCATTTTAAGAAGCTGTGACATAGGAGAAAGTCCTACTGCAATGCAGATGGTGTCTGCATCAAAATGTTTTTCTGTTCCAGGTATGAATTGAAATTTATTATCGATTTCAGCAATGGTAACGCCGGTGACCTGGGTGTCTCCCTCTGCTTTTACGATCGTATGGGATGTATAAAAAGGAACACCGCAGCGGGCGACCTTGGAGGCGTGGACGCCGTAGCCTCCGATGCGAGGCGCCGCATCGGCAAGAGCCACGACTTCGCAGCCTGCCTGAAGGAGCTGATAGCTTACGACGAGTCCTACATTTCCAGTTCCAAGCATAAAGACTTTCTGTCCGGGACGAATGCCGTGAAGGTTCATCATGGTCTGAGCGGCGCCGGCACCGATCACGCCGGGAAGCGTCCAGCCTTCGAACGTAACCATGTTTTCTGCTGCGCCGGTGGCGATAATAATGGAATCTCCTTTGACATGGTGGATCTGATTGTTAATTTTTACAGTGAGTTCTTTATCCATATACATGCCGGATACCACAGCATTGAGACAGACGGTTACGCCCAGTTCCTCTGCTTCTTTCAGCAGATCCTGTCCAATCTTGAAACCGCGGATTTTGGCTTTGTGTTCTTTTGAACCGAAAAATTTATGAATCTGTTTAAAAAGCTGTCCGCCCGGTTTTTCGTTTTCATCGAAAACAATGACATTCATTTTCAGTTTTGCTGCTTCTATGGCTGCCGATAAGCCGGCAGGACCGGCACCGACAACGATCAAATCATATCGTTTCATTGCTTAATCGCTTCCTTTCTCTGATGTTTTGTCAGGCTTTGTAGATACGCCGTACTGTGTTTGGACGCACATACCTTCTCTCAGAGGCGTTACGCAGGTACGGATATTTGGCTGTCCGTCTACGACCATCACACAGTCGGTACAGCGGCCGATGGCACAAAAGATTCCTCTCGGTTTATGCTGTTTTTGTGTATAACGGTGAACCATAACACCAGCTGCTTTTAAAGCGGCGGCAATCGGTTCACCTTCATAACCGGATAATGTTTTTCCATCATAGGTAAAATTAACTTTTCTTCCTTTGGAGAAATTTCCGAGAATCGGATGTTCTTCCATTCTTACGTTCATTTTGATCCTTCCTTTCCATCCGCTATGCCAGTGCAGGCTGATCCCAGAGATTCAATCTGGTTCCGATTCCCTGCTTTAAAGCGTTTTTATAGACGACAGTTCCCCAGGCAACATCTTCGACAGGCATTCCGCCGATGGAATACACAATGATTTCATTGTCCTTTCGATGGGTTGGGATTTTGCCGGTAAGAATATCTCCCAGATCATCAATCTGGGAAGCCTTCATTCTGCCTTCTGTAATCAGATCCATGCAGTGGACTGCGGGAATCGGAATAGTTTCATAGGCAGGGAAATCCATTTCCTCTTCCCAGGCCTCATAGAGCATGGTATTGTCGGCAATAGTCCGTGCGCGGTGCAGGATAAAATCATCATCGAACCGTGCGGCTGCCGGGCAGCAGAACAGTGCTCCTGGTTTGATCCAGCTTTCTTTGATATATGGATAATCTTCGATATTTCCGGTCGGAGAAGAGGTGGCGATGCAGATGATATCACAATCTCTGACGGCTTCTTCTTCCGTGCCTACAATTTCGATATTGGATATGGACGGATAAGTTTCTTCTGTAAAACGGGCAAATTCTTTTGCAGATTTGGAAGAAGGACTGCTTCCTTTGATTTTTATTGTTTTGATTCCGGGACGAACAGCCATGGCAGCAGCAAGGATTGTTTTACTCATAACACCAGGTCCGATAATACCAATGGCGCTGCTGTCCGGATGAGCAAAATGTTTGATCCCCACTCCGGGAACCGCACCGGTACGATAAGCGCTCAGAATATTGGCGGACATATAGGCCAGAGGCGCACCGGTATCTTTATCATTTAATGTAAGCATTAAAATGGACCTCGGAAGACCTTTTTTCTTGTTTTCCATGTTGGAGCCATACCATTTAACGCCGGCCATATCAAATTTTCCGCCAAGATATGCAGGCATTGCCATGAATCTTCGATCCGGTCCGTCCACCGGCATGTTGGGAAATGGAGATTCTTTTGGAAATTCCATCATACATCCGTGGGAGTTTCCGTTGGCGCCGCCCATACGGTAGTCACCTGCTTTTAACAGGCGGAACATTTCTTCCATCGTATCAATACAGCGGGCCATGTCTTTGACACCGGCAGCGATCATATCCTGTTCATTTAAATACAAAAAATCAACTTTTGGGTAATTCATTTGAAAGCCTCCTTGTCAGAATTTATAAAAAAATAAAGACGTCTGAAACTGCTGTTTCAAACGCCTTTGTTTTAACTGGTTTTCATTGTAGATGATTCCTGCTGAAAAAAATTGTAAAAATCGGAACTATATAAATTTATACAGCGGCAGGCTGCTGATTGTTGGTGTAAGAAGATGCAGCACCTTCAATATCACTTAAATCTGCAGGCACAAACATCGGCTGTTTTCGGACAAATCGTGTCCAGATAACTGCATAAATCAGAGTAACGGCAAGAATTACAAAATAAAGCTGGTAAATGAAAATGCGCTGTGCACCTTCCGCAATATGTACAATCATGTAAACATCCCCTATAATGGCAATAATCTGAGGAATTCCGCCGAGAACAAGAGATTTCCTGCGGGCGGAATGATCCGGGTACCGGCGCCTCAAAACAAGAACGGTAAGGTTGACCAGGATATAAGATGTCAGCCAGAAACAGGATGCAGCCAGGAGAAGACTGGATAAAGTGCTTGAATTTGTAACACCAGTGATTACAAGGATAGTGTCACCGATACCAATGAAAAACATACCTGTAAGGGCGACATTATGTTTGTTCTTTTTTGCAAAGCATTTTGGAAGCAGATCATTTTCGGCCATTCCTGCTAATACATTGGGAATTCCGCCAAGAACCGTATTTGCTGTGCTGACGCCGGCGAGAATGGTAATCAGTCCCATCCAGAGAGCGCCTGGTGTACCAAGAAGATTCCGGGCGAATACCATATGGGGCATACTGGAGGAAGCAAGTTCATTCAGAGTAACATAGTTGGTCATTCCGTTTCCGAGAATGGACTGAAGAACAAAGAGGATGCTGATGCCAAGAATCATGGCAAGCAAGACGTCACGTTTTGGATTCTTCAGACTTTTAGATACAGGGATGACAAATTCAATGCCGATAAACAGCCAGAACGCCATAGAAGAAAGACTGACATATCCGCTGAGTCCGGTAACTGTCGGCGGGGTCTGACTGGCGGCATCAATGATCTGGCCTGTTCCAAGTTTCAGAGAACTGATAATTCCCATGGCCAGAATAGAAAGAAGCAGAAGTCCGACTACAATATTCTGAATTTTAGAGAAAATATCGACGCCGTGATAGTTGATAAGCAGCAGAGCTGCCAGAAACAGAATACTGATGGCCGGAGCAGGAATCTGCGGCAGGAATAGTTCATTGACGACCATGCCGCACATAGCCACTTCAACGGATGCCGCCAGAAGATTTACAACGACATAGGCGGATACATTGGATATAATAGAAGGGACAGATCCAAGACCTACTTTGGTGTACTGTCCCATGCCCCCTTCCGCATCAGGCATCAGATCGTGCAGTTCTGAAAAAGATAATGCCAGACAGATGTTCAGAACCAGAACGATCAGCATAGAAATGATAAAACCCCTTCCGGCAAGACCGATTCCGGTACCAAGAGATAACAGACAGCTTGACGCAACAATTAAGCCGACAGTGACTGCAATAGCACTGGGCAAACCTAATTTTTTCTCCATAATAATTCCTCCATTTCATAAGTTGAACCAAATTGTTTTCCAATAAAAGAGGCGCCCGGGATGAAATATCCAGGACGCCGTTGTTCTTTGTTACGACTCATTATAAGGATGGAAAATAAGATAAGATTGTAAAAAATGGAACAAGAGAGTTATATTTCAGAACCTGACGAAGATTTTCCGATGGTCTCCAGACCGTGATCTTCCAGAAACAGATTGATTTCTATCAGGTTCCATACTTTGCGGTTAATGTGCATCATAATTGCTGCGTCTCTTGGAACTTTGGCGTAGAGTTCTCCCTGCTGCGCGATCCTCAGGGCATGCTGGGTCGTATTCAGATCCATGCGGGCACCCAGACACAGAGCCAGGAGATGATCTCTGGAAGGATGAGTTTTTCTTCCGTTTAAGATTTCATGGGCATAGCTTTTGGAAACCCCGCTGTTTTTTATGATCTGAGCTGCGGTAATTCCGTTTTGCGCCATATAGATGGAAAAATAATCCTGCAGGCTGGGCGCTGTCTGAAGCTGTTTTAGGTAATCGGAAAAACTGCTGCAGGAAGTTGATTTTAAAGTTTCATTTAATTCTTCAGTTGACTGACGGTTCATAGGCAGATCCTCTCGTATTTTTTTTCCTATCATACCATGATATAATAAATCGTGCCAGAAAAACGGAGGAAAGAAATATGAGACTGGAAGAGGAATATCGTTTATCCTGTTATGAAGAATTAACAGAAATGGGAGGAAATCCAAAGGTGCATCTGGTAAAAGATGTAAGGACAGGCGATATTTTGATCAAAAAAGAAATACAGGCAGAGGTTGAGCCGGTTTACCAGAGGCTGAGGCAGGAAAAAATCCGGGGGATCCCGGAAATATATGATCTGATCGAAGGAGAGAATGAGATTTTTGTAATCGAAGCTTATATTCATGGAAGCAGCCTGGAAAAGATCCTGGATCAGAAAGGAAAACTGGAGGACCGGGAAGTGGCAGAGACCGCTTTGGCTGTATGCAGGATACTAAAAAGACTTCATGAACAGGAGAATCCGGTAATCCACAGAGATATCAAGCCGTCCAATCTTATGATCAGCGCAGAAGGGTCGGTATATCTCATTGATTTTGATGCGGCGAGGGTATATTCGGAAGAGAAACAGACAGATACCCGGCTTTTGGGAACGAAGCGGTATGCGCCTCCGGAGCAGTATGGTTTTGGACAGTCCGATGCCAGATCAGATCTTTATGCACTGGGAGTCACGCTGAATATGATGATAACCGGATCCTATCCGGATGAAGAGCTGCCGGAAGGAGCCATAGGAGATGTAATCAGCCGGTGTATCCGCTGGGAGCCCGAGGAACGATACCAGACGGCGGGAGAACTGGAACAAGACTTAGAGAAAATCTGTGATCCCCAAAAAGATCAGAACGAAGAAACCCCTTTAGAAAACACAGGACAGAGGGCATCCGGTATTGTGGGATTTCGATCAAAAGTTCCATGGAAAATGGCGCTGGCTGTGCTGGGATATCTGTTCCTGGTTTTTGTATGCCTTAGAATGGAGATTATGGATTCCAATGGAGTGCCGCTTTCCGGAGGGAGACTGTGGCTGGAGAGAGTCTCTGCTCTTATGATTTTTCTGGCAAGCATCCTGTATCTGGGAAATTTTGCGGGTCTTAGAGAAAAATCTTTTGGAAAATGGAAAGAAAACAGACGGCTGTGCTGGGTATTTGCGGCGGTATGGGTTATCGGCATCATATTTTTCGGCCTGGCATGTATGCTGATAATAGAAGGAATTATTTGGGGACAGGCCTGAAATACAAAAAGAAAATTGTACGCTGGCAGCGGAACATAGGACGCCTTCTTTTTGCAATAATAAGGAAAAAAGGGAAGGAGAAAGACAAATGAAAACTTGGAAACTCGTTTCAGGGATTCTGTCAATTATTCTGTTTGTATTTGTCGCGTTCCAGTCTTGTGCTGCCGGAGTGGGAAATGCACTGGCTGAGAATGGAGAATCTGGAGGAAGCGCCGGTATCATCGTCGCTGTACTGCTTCTTGCCGGAGGAATTGTTTCTATCTGCGCAAGAAAAGGTGGAAGGGGTCTGAATATAGCTCTGATCGTAATCTTTGGAATCGGAGCAGTCACAGGCTTTACAATGGCAGGAAGTTTCGCGGATCTGAATATCTGGGCAGGATGGTGCCTGATCAATGCGGTGCTGGCAGTTGTTTCAATCGTAAAGCAAAAATAAAATATAATCTTTGTAAGGCGGATCTGTGTCCGCCTTATTTTTTTGCCTATAGCGGATATCTGAGGGAACGGATATCCGGGGGCAATGGCATGGATTGAATTATATTTTGGGCAATGCTATACTGTTTTTATTGGCGGAAAAGAGCGGATTCCGAGGAGATTCTTACGGTGTTGTTCAAGCGGAGAAAGCGAACTCGGCCTGGATGATGCAGGAGAATTTATGGAACGCAGTTAATAAAATAATTGTATTATGGAGGGAACTATGACAAAAGAAGAATTGGCATTGGAAGTGATTGCCAGACTGAAAAAAGAATACCCGGATGCGGGATGTACTTTAGATTATAACGAAGCATGGAAACTTTTGGTAAGCGTCAGACTGGCAGCTCAGTGTACAGATGCCAGAGTCAATGTGGTAGTCAAAGATTTATATGCGAAATATCCGGATGTGGAATCTCTGGCCGCTGCGGATGTGGTGGATATCGAAGAAATCATACGTCCGTGCGGGCTTGGAAAAAGCAAGGCAAGAGACATCAGCAAATGCATGAAAGTTCTGCGGGATGAGTATGACGGAAAGATTCCGATAGACTTTAAATCACTGCTGAAGCTGCCGGGAGTAGGAAGAAAAAGCGCAAATCTGATCATGGGAGATGTTTTTGGAGAGCCGGCGATCGTTACGGATACTCACTGTATCCGCCTGGTAAACCGGATCGGTCTGGTGGACGGCATCAAAGATCCGAAAAAGGTAGAGATGGCTTTGTGGGAAATCATTCCTCCGGAAGAAGGAAGTGATTTCTGCCATCGGCTGGTCTATCATGGAAGAGATGTCTGTACAGCCCGGACCAAGCCTCACTGTGATCAGTGCTGTCTGGATGATATCTGTGCACATATCATTTAAAATGTGGAGAAAACAGAAGATGACAGAAATCATTGTGGATTATTTTGATCTGGAGCAGATTTGTGAATCCGGGCAGTGTTTCCGCATGAAAAGAAAATCGGAACATCAGTATGAAGTGATCGCAGGAGACCGGTATCTGCAAATCAGTCAGAAAGGAAATCAAATTTGTTTTGACTGTACATCGGAAGAGTATGAAGGATTCTGGAAGCGGTATTTTGATCTGGAAACGGATTATGGAAATTTCATTCAGAGAATTGATCCTGGGGATTCTTATCTAATGGAGGCCGCCAGGTTTGGATCCGGCATTCGAATCTTAAAACAGGATTTATGGGAGATGATAGTCTCCTTTCTGATTTCCCAGCAGAATAATATCCGGAGAATCCGCCGGTGTATTGAAGCCATATGTGAAAAGTATGGAGAGAAAAAGCGGAATAAAGCGGGAGATATCTATTATGCATTTCCAAAACCAGAAGCATTTGCAGGACTGGGAGAAGATGATTTAAAGAAATGCAATCTCGGTTACCGGAGCAAATATGTAGTGCGTACAGCCAGAATGACAGCAGACGCAGAAGTGGATCTTCAGAAGATTGAGCGAAGTTCTTATCCGGAGGCAAAAGAGGAGCTGATGAGATTTTACGGAGTGGGGAGCAAAGTAGCAGACTGTATCTGTCTGTTTGCCCTTGGCCAGATGGAAGCATTCCCCGTGGATACGCATATCAATCAGGCACTGCAGAAGCATTATCCGGGCGGGTTTCCAATGGAAGCTTATCCGGGATTCCAGGGTATCCTTCAGCAGTATATTTTTTATTATGAACTGATGGGCGGAAAATAGCTGAGACAGATAGCTGCTCTCCAGGCATATTGTGAAAAAAACCACCTGCCATAGGAAACAATTTCCCGGCAGGTGGTTTTCTATTTTGAAAAGAGAGGATTAAAAAATATATGAAAAACTATGGTTTAAGTATACGCAGAATCCGGGGTTCAATCAATATACAGAGTATAAACAATTATAAACGATTTCTAAAAATATTTAACGAATTCTTAGAAAACACGAAAGAAGGTTCATGAAGAATTTACAATCTATAAAGGAACATTTGAGATGAGGGTAGACGGCAGAGAAAAAGTATGGAATAATAAGCCAGATACAACAAGGATTTTAGAAGGAGTGTATACAGCGCGAGTATGGATGAGTATCAAAAAGAATTGATGAATGCCCTGCCGGGACTCAAGGAAAGCCTGCCTCAGCCGTTCTGGCGTCTGGCGGAAGTTTTCAGAAATCAGGTGTTTGAACTGTGTACGGCGGATGGGGAAGAAGGAACGTTAGAGTATTATGTTCCCTACATGATGAATGACGCAGCAGAAAGTTATTTTATGATGGAAAAATGTCATATGACAGGGGAATATCAGCCGGAAGAGACAGAAAATACCAGCGCAGAGCTGATTACAGAGGAAACAGGATATGCTCTGATCGTCCGTCAGGCATCAGGAAATGTATTTACACTGTGGTTTGCGAACCTTCGATGGAAAGAGCATTTCTATCAGTATCATGGAATCGGACATTTCTGGAGAAAGGGACAGGAGCAGTGGCGCCAGCTGGTTTATATGGCGGGAACCCTTCATGATAAATGTGTATATCTGGGAGATGAAGCGTGCAGTGAAAAAGAAAAAGCCCTTTTTCATCTGATTGAATTCGGACCTTTTCGAAAATGGTCGCCGATCCAGGAAGATCTGGAAGAGAAATATCCTCCGACATATGAAGGCATTGACTGTATGCGGCAGCTGGCCAGAGAAGCGGGAGACTGGAAATACGAACGGCTGCTTTGCGTATATAAGAAATTCCCATTCCGGTGGCTGGAAACATGGCTGAGCCGAAGGCTGGAAAAACCATCCAGGGAAGCATTATATCAGTTGATCTATGAAAAAATCAGGGCAGCTTCCTGTGAATATCCGGTTCGGCGGTATCAGGAGGAAGAACAGTACAGAATTGATGTCTGCAGACAGGAAGCTGATACGTTTCTCAGGGGAAAAGGATTTCAGGGAACATATCCGGAATATTACAAAGAAAGTATGTGGATCCAGGCAGCAGAGGAACAGCCCTTCACAATTCTGGAATCCTCTGATTACGTCTTCCGCATTTATTTTATGATATCAGAGAGGAAAAAGGGAAGATGCGGCAGAAACAGCGGATTCTTTCATGGAAGGGGAAGACGGAGCCGGGTGGCAGAGTTTAAAGGGAATGAATCGTTATCATGAAAATAGCAGAGCGGAATCATTCCATTTAATTGACAAGGAAATATCAATAAGGTAAGATAAAATAGTACATTATGTTGTAAAATGAAGCGACAGGTTTTGGAGACAAGCGATGCGACAAGGAAGCGTGCAGATGACGGCTTGCAGAGATGCTTGATCCGGAACTTGTTTTTTTATATCATGAGAAATTCTGCCCGGAATTTTTATGATATAAAATATTCTCCGGGCAGGATATTTTCCTGCTTCAGAGATTTTGAACTTTTGAAAATAAAGTGCTCTGCAACGTAAAAGGATAAACGGAGGAAGGATCATGTTGAAAATCAAGAATTATGTAAAGGCGGAAAGTCTTGAACAGGCATATGAGCTCAATCAAAAGAAGAGCACCTGTATTCTTGGAGGAATGTTATGGCTGAAAATGAGCAGCCGGTCGTTTCAGACGGCGGTGGATCTGTCAGGACTTGGTCTGGATCAGATTGAGGAAACGGAAGAGGAATTTTCCATCGGGGCTATGGTGACATTAAGACAGATGGAGAAACACGAAGGACTGAACCGGTTTTCAGATAATGCAGCGGCAGAGAGTGTGAAAAGCATTGTAGGAGTTCAGTTCCGGAATCTGGCAACTGTAGGAGGAAGTATTTTCGGGCGATTTGGTTTTTCAGATGTTCTGACATTCTTTCTTGCTCTGGATACTTATGTGGAATTGTATCATGGAGGAATCATTCCCCTGGAGCAGTTCGCAAAACAGCCGTATGACAGGGATATTCTGATTCGATTGATCGTGAAAAAGACAAAGGCAGACTGTGTATATCTGTCTTACAGGAATACAAAAACAGATTTTCCGGTTGTGACCTGTGCCATATCTTCTCTGGATGGAAAAGGCTGTGCGGTGATCGGGGCAAGACCGGGAAGAGCCCAGAGGACAGAACTGCCGGATGCATGGCGGGAAATGATCACGCAGGAGGAAGGAAGAGAAAAACTGGCGGAACAGACAGCGGCCAGGATGACTTTCGGAAGCAATATGAGAGCTTCTGCACAGTACAGAGAACAGCTGGCAAAAGTTCTCCTGAAGAGGGGATTGAAACAGTTTGCAGAAGAAAGGAGCGGAAATTAAGATGAAGATTACGCTTACGTTAAATGGAAAGAAGACAGAGGCGGAGATCCGTCCGGATATGCTGCTGATTGACTTCGTCAGACAGCAGGGCTGCAGCAGTGTAAAAAGAGGATGCGAAACTGCCAACTGCGGACTGTGTACGGTATTTATGGATGATCAGCCGGTGCTTTCCTGTTCTGTTCTGGCAGCAAGAGCCGATGGACACAGGATTGACACTCTGGAAGGCCTTCAGGAAGAAGCAGAGGAATTCGGAGCGTTTATTGCCGGCCAGGGAGCAGAGCAGTGCGGTTTTTGCAATCCCGGCATGATCATGAATGCCATTGCTTTGTTCCGGGAAATTCCGGAGCCTTCGGTAGAAGAAATCCAGGAATATCTGGCAGGAAACTTATGCCGCTGTTCCGGATATGAAGGACAGCTGAGAGGAATTTTGGATTTTATAGAGTATAGAAAGAACGGAGGTGCGCGATGAAAACCGTAAATCAGCCGGTGATGAAGAAAGATGCGATGGCGCTGGTAACAGGAAAACCTGTATTTATGGATGATAAGGTGCCGGACGACTGTCTGATCGTCAAAGTGCTGCGCAGTCCTCACGCCAATGCGGAGATTACTTCGATTGAGACAAAGTTTGCGGAAAAAGTGCCGGGAATCGAAGCAGTGTATACATGGGAAGATGTCCCAGATCAGCGTTTTACAATGGCAGGACAGACTTATCCGGAAGCAAGTCCCTATGACCGTCTGATCCTGGATCGTCATGTGAGATATGTAGGAGACCCGGTGGCCATTGTGGCAGGAGAAAATGAGGCGTGTGTAGATCAGGCCTTAAAAATGCTCCGGGTGGAATATAAAGTGCTTCCGGCAATTTTAGATCTTCATAAGGCAAAGGATCAGCTTCCGCTGGTTCATCCGGAAGACAGCTGGAAGGCATTATGCCAGGTGGGTGCGGATAATAAAAGAAATCTGTGCGCAAGCGGTGAATCTCACCATGGAGATGTGGATCAGGTTCTGGCAGACTGTGATGTAGTTGTAGATCATGTTTACCATACCAAAGCCAATCAGCAGGCTATGATGGAGACGTTTCGGACATACTGCTGCATGGATGAATACGGCAGGCTGAATGTACTAAGTTCTACGCAGATTGTGTTTCATGTAAGAAGAATCTTATCCAACGCCCTTGGAATTCCAAAATCCAAGATCCGCGTGGCAAAGCCAAGAATCGGAGGAGGATTTGGAGCAAAACAGACAGTTGTCTCCGAAGTTTTTCCTGCGTTTGTAACATGGAAGACCGGAAAGCCGTCTAAGATGATCTTTACCAGAGAAGAATCTCAGATTGCTTCCAGCCCTCGTCATGAAATGGAAGTTCATGTAAAAGTAGGGGCGGACAAGGACGGAAAAATCCGTGCCATTGATCTGTATACGCTGTCCAATACCGGAGCTTATGGAGAACATGGACCGACAACGGTAGGATTGTCCGGACATAAGTCTATTCCTCTGTACGGAACGCCGGAAGCCCACAGGTTTGTCTATGATGTGGTGTATACCAATACTATGTCTGCAGGGGCTTATCGCGGATATGGAGCGACACAGGGAATTTTTGCCCTGGAATCTGCAGTGAATGAATTATCAGCAAAACTGGGAATTGATCCGGTCCGTATGCGGGAGATCAATATGGTCCGGGAAGGACAGGTTATGCCGGCATATTATGGAGAAAAAACGGAAAGCTGCGCCCTGGACCGCTGTGTAGAACGTGCCAGACAGATGATCGGATGGGATGAGAAATATCCGTGCAAAGACATGGGAAACGGCAAGGTAAGAAGTGTCGGAATGGCCATGGCAATGCAGGGATCTGGAATCTCCGGTGTGGATGTAGGATCCGCCACGATCAAGTTAAATGAAGATGGAATTTATACTCTTCTGATCGGAGCTGCTGATATGGGAACAGGATGTGATACGACACTGGCTCAGATTGCGGCAGAATGTCTGAATTGTGATCTGGATGATATTACTGTAGTAGGAGCCGATACAGATACATCACCATATGATTCTGGCTCTTACGCTTCCAGTACAGCGTATGTAACTGGAAAAGCAGTGGAAAAGGCATGCCGGAAACTGGAAGAACGGATCATTCATCAGGGTGCGAAAATGCTGGAATTTCCGGAGGAAGAACTGATATTTGACGGAAAATATGTCTGTCATGAAGGTCTGGATCGAAAAGTTTCCCTGCAGGAGATCGGAACGGCATCTATGTGTGGAAATCCGGATGCGCTTCAGGTAACGGAAAGCAACAGTCAGAAAAAGTCACCGCCGCCGTTTATGGCAGGAATGGTAGAGATTGAGCTGGATAAGGAAACCGGACATGTGGAAATTCTGGATTATGTGGCGGTGGTAGACTGCGGAACTCCGCTGAACCCGAATCTTGCCAGAGTGCAGACAGAAGGCGGTATCGTTCAGGGAATCGGAATGGCATTGTATGAGGATATTCAATATACAGATAAGGGACAGATGAAGAATAATTCATTTATGCAGTATAAGATTCCAACCCGTCTGGATATGGGAAGAATCCGTGTAGAATTTGAAAGCAGTTATGAAGAAACCGGACCATTTGGAGCAAAATCTATTGGAGAAATTGTAATCAATACGCCTTCTCCGGCGCTGGCTCACGCTATTTACAATGCGACTGGAATCTGGTTCAGAGAACTTCCGATCACCAGTGAAAAAATTGCCATGGGGCTTTTGGAAAAAGAATGAAAATAAGAATCATATATATGGCGGGAGGAAACAGCAGGCGTTTTGGCGCCAATAAGCTGATGGAACCGCTGAACGGCCGTTTTCTGTACCGACATCTTCTGGACCGGCTGATCCGGATATGCAGCCGGCATGTGCAGTGGGATCTGAACGTGGTAACCCAGTATCCGGAGATAAAAGAAGATCTTCAGGAAGAACCGGTTACGGTCCGTTTCTGCAGTGAAAGCAGACTGGGAGCTTCCTGGTCGGTAAAGGCGGGAATGGAAGAACTGACGGATGAGGAAGCCTGTGCTTTTTTCGCAGCGGATCAGCCGTTTTTCCGGGAAGAGTCAGCCGAAGGATTTCTTATGGAGATGGAGAAGCAGAAGCCACGGACCGGCTGTGTAGTTTATGAAGATCATCCAGGGAATCCCGTCTGGTTTGACCGGAGCTGTTTTGAAGAATTAAGGCAGCTGCAAGGTGATCAGGGCGGCAGGAAAGTGCTGAAAAAATATCAGGAAGAAGCGGTTTTTTATCCGGTTCGGGAAGCCAGAGAACTGGAGGATATTGATTATCCGGCAGATATGCCGTGAACAGTTGCAATTCAAGAGGAAAACAAGTAAAATATAGTTTAAAAATACGAAAGAGTGTGGAGGCTGTGGGATGCAGTTATTAAAAGATAGAATCCGTAAGGATGGAAAAGTAAAAGAAGGAAATGTATTAAAGGTGGACAGTTTTTTAAATCATCAGATGGATGTAAAACTGTTTCGTGAAATTGGCAAGGAATTTAAAAGAAGATTTGAAGGAGAAGAGATCAATAAGATTCTGACGATTGAAGCGTCAGGAATCGGCATCGCCTGTATCGTGGCAGAGGTATTTGACGTGCCTGTTGTTTTCGCAAAGAAGACACAGACCAAAAATATTGCGGGGGATGTGTATACAACAAAGGTTGAATCATTTACACATGGACGAGTTTACGATATTATCGTTGCGAAAGAATTCCTTGGAAAAGGAGATAAGGTGCTTCTGATCGATGACTTTATGGCCAATGGAAAGGCACTGGAAGGTCTGGCTCAGCTGGTGGAAGATTCCGGAGCGGAACTGGTCGGAGCGGGAATCGTGATCGAGAAAGGATTCCAGCCGGGAGGAGATATCCTGCGCAAGAGAACACATCTGGAGTCTCTGGCAATCGTAGAGAGTATGGATGAGAAGACCGGAGAAATCGTATTCCGGGATGATGAATAGAATGATAATATAGGGAAATCGAAAGAACAGCCATCAGGAACGTGTGTTCCTGATGGCTGTTTTTAGGTTTCTACAGTCCTCTTTCTGTTTTGCGGATGATTTCAAAGGCTTCTTCCGGTGTTTTTGCCTGATCCAGGTGCTGGAATAAAGTCGGACTGGAAGCGAGATTGATAATGGATACAATTTTGTCATCGTTGCCCGGAGTATCTGATGCAATAAAAGTAAAAATATATTTTACAGGGTCATTCAAGTCATTGTGAAAAGCAACCGGATGTTTCAAACGAATCAGACTTGCCTGAAATGGGATTGATTTTGAGTTTACATTTGCGTGGGCAAGAGCAACTCCCGGCCAGAAAACAAAATAGGGTCCGTTGATTTCTACATTACGGATTATAGAATCAATGTAACTTTGTGTTACGCTGCCTTCTTCCATTAGTAAATTCCCGCCCAGCTGCAGTGCTTCCTGCCATGTATCAGCGCTGAAATCAAGAGCAATCCGGTCAGGGGTAAAAATCCCGGAAGGACAGCTGGAAGAAATCAGACTGGAACTATGGGAAGAGCGTTTATTTAAAAGATTATTTTCATCTTTTTTGGATGCATACATTTTCTCCTGAATCTGGCTTAAATCCCTGGAAGGAAGACCAGGAGAGACGATAACCATGGGAATGGTAGTTCCTTCTATAGGATAGAAAGAAATAATTAGATTTGGGGCTGGGGTTATCGTACGGAGATAGTCATTCAATTCAAAAGAGGATACTGTATCAATATCATCAATTTTACAGTAATATTTTAGTTTATTCGTTACATAGGAAGCCGTAGCAGGACCCGAATCACAGACAACAAGAACTTTAAAATCCTGGCGATCTGTTAGAATTTTGGAGACTGCAGCAGCAATATGCATGACCAGAAATGCGGTTTCATTTTCATTGTAGGTTCGGTGAAAACTGTGTTCTAAAATGTAAAGGTTGTTCTTTACGGATTTACAGATCGCCGGATATTCTTCTTCCAATTCTTTATAAAAATTCCGGTCAAATGTTGTATTTCTTTCCAGAAGAGAGAAGAAACTTTTAATATGAGCAGAAAGCTGCAGATAGAGTTTATTGTCATTTGCCAGCTTCAATTTTAAGTCACGGGAAACATTTACCAGAAAAGTATGAATAACAGTGTTTGACGGAATTGTTCCAAGAGGCATCTGAGGCAGTGAAGTCAAGGAAAGTCCATCTATGTAGGAAGCAAGGAAATAAACTTCATCTGTTGTAAATGGCAGAGAAAGTGCCTTTTCCAAATGGGAATACAGATTCTCGGAAATTTGAATGGTGGCATAATCAGATGCGCATGGGTATCCGATAATTGGATGGCCCTGGCGTATGCGGTCTGCAGCTACAACAAGGATCCAGAGAAGCTGATAAAATTGATATCCTTCTATGTTAATTTCATTTTCACGCTGCCAGTTTAATAAAATTGGGAAAATCTGATCTTTCAGGAGTTCCAGATGGAAGTAGCGGGATATCCAGAGATCGATTCCAGATATCTCGGAAAAAGAGGAATTATCACCAAGGACATTTAAAAATGTATGGAAACTATTGATCAGATAGTCCCGGCGAAAAATCTCATTTACATCAATAGAATATCCTGTGGCAGCGGCGATAAAAGGAATGTCCTGCTGCTTTAAGTCCTGCGCAACAAGTTTCATATCAGAAAGGCAGGTCTTTTTGCTGATATCCAGTGACCGCATGATGTCGGATGTAGAGACTGTATTTTGTTTGCATAGCAGAAGTTTGATGATGGTAACCCGCTCTTCCTGAGAAAAATGATATTCATACAACGGGCGGGAAAAATATTTCTTGCGGATTTTAGGGAGTTCCTGAAGAGGAACATCTAGCTGGAATGTGTTATCAGGGAGAAGCTGAATTTGTTTAAAGCCATTTTCTGATAAAAAGTCGTTAAGCTCATTAATATAGTTTGTGACTGAGCGTTTTCCAAGCTGAAGAAGATCCGTAAGTTCTGAGTAAGTATATTTCTTTTTCTCTGATGAAGTAAAAAGATTCATCAGCTGGTACTGCTTTTGATTCATAGAAACTCGCCTTCCTTTCGAGTGATAAGTAAAGATTAACAAAAGAAGTTTGAAAAATCAAGAAAAGTTATTCAATATGACGGAAGTAAATTCTACCACTAACAGTCTGTGCCTGATTGAAGGCTGAAATGGCAGTTGCTACAATGAAATCATAAACAAAGAAACGAATGACTACATGCGAAAGGAGAACGATAGATTACGATGAAAAATCATGTAATAACCAGAGAGCAGCTGCTGGATTTTTATCGGAAAATGATAAGGATTCGAACATTTGAAAATGAAGCGATCGAACTGGCAAAAATGAACCTGACCCGGGCAGCGGTTCATACTTACAATGGGGAAGAAGCCATAGCAGTTGGAATTTGTGCTCATCTATCAGATCAGGATTATATTACTTCTACGCACAGAGGACATGGGCACTGTATCGCGAAGGGAGCGGACATGGAAAAAATGTTTGCGGAACTAATGGCAAGAGAAGCGGGATACTGCAAAGGAAAAGGCGGATCCATGCATATTGCGGATATGGCAATCGGAATGCTGGGAGCGAATGGAATTGTAGGTGGAGGAATTCCGATTGCAGTTGGAGCAGGTTTTGCCTTGAAATATACACACAGTAAAAATATTGTTGTGTGTTTCTTTGGAGACGGAGCGTCAAATGAGGGAACCTTCCATGAGTCTCTGAATATGGCAGCGGTCATGAATCTTCCGGTTATCTTTGTATGTGAAAATAATCAGTATGCGATTTCAACAAGCCAGAAAAAATCATGCAGAATAGAGAATTTAAGTGATCGTGCTGTAGGTTATGGAATTGAAGGAATGTGCGTCGATGGAAATGATATTGAAGAAGTATACAGAAAATTCGGAGAAGCTGCACAGAAAGTACGAGATGGGAACGGACCGATTCTTATGGAAATGAAAACCTACCGGCTGGCAGGGCATTATTATGGCGATAACGAAAACTATAGGACACGAGAAGAAGTTGCGCAGTGGAAAAACAGATGCCCGATTAAACATCTGGAAAAGATACTGAGGGAGACTTGTGGAGTACCGGAAGAAGAACTGACAAGAATACAAAAAGAGGAAGAGAAAAAAGTACTGGCAGCAAGTGAAAATGCAAAGAAGGAAAAAGAACCGTCTCCGGAAGATTTAAGGAATGATTTATATGATGAAACCTATGCGGACATTCAGTGGAAAGTATTTGAAAGGCAGGGGAGGTAGAGAAAATGAGAAAATTATCTATGCGCCAGGCAATCAATGAAGCATTACATATCGCATTCAACAGCGATTCCAATGTATTTTCCATAGGAGAAGATATTGCGGTATATGGAGGACAGCTCCGGTGTTCTTATGACTTGATTGAACATTTCGGACCGGAAAGAATTATGGATACTCCAATTTCTGAAAATGCCATTATAGGAACAGCCATTGGATCTTCTATGCTGGGGCTTAGGCCGGTTGTCGAAATTTCTTATATTGATTTTATTGGTGTCTGTTTTGATCAGATTATGAATCAGGCAGCAAAATTAAGGTATATGTATGGAGGCAGAGTCAGCCTTCCGCTGGTTATCCGGACACAGGGAGGAGCCGGGCTTGGGAATGGGGCCCAGCATTCACAGTCGTTAGAAGCACTGCTGGCTCACATACCGGGAATCCGGGTTGTAATTCCGTCCAACGCATATGATGCAAAGGGGCTGCTGCTGCACGCAATTCGTGATAATAATCCGGTTGTTTTTATTGAACATAAAGGATTGTACAAAAGAAAATGTGAGGTTCCAGAAGAACCTTATGAATGTGATTATACTTGTGATATCAAAAAAGAAGGAAAAGATATTACGATTGCAGCTTATTCTTCTATGGTGGATCAGGCGCTGAAAGCGGCAGAAACATTGAAAGAAGAAGGAATTGAAGCAGAGATTGTGGATGTACGGTGTCTGGAACCATTTGATGCGGATACTATCATAAAATCAGTAAAGAAAACAGGAAGAGTGGTTGTTGCGCATGAAGCATGTGTCAAAGGAGGTTTTGGAGCGGAAATCGCATCAGTGATTCAGGAAAAAGCATTTGATTATCTGAAAAAACCGATTAAAAGAGTAGGAGCCCCAAATGTTCCAGTTCCGTTTGCGCCAGTTCTGGAAGATGCGTATCTGCCAAATAGCCAGGATATTCTAAAGGCGGCAAAATCAATACTATAGAATAGATAAGGAGGGAAAAGAATGGATCAATATGACCTTATGGTGATTGGAGGGGGACCTGCAGGATATCTGGCTGCTCAGAGAAGTGCACAGAAAGGTAATAAGGTAATTCTTTTTGAGAAAAAACAGCTGGGCGGAGTGTGTTTGAATGAAGGGTGCATTCCGACAAAGACTCTTTTAAACTCAGCGAAATTGTATGACCATGCAAAAGGCGGGAAACCATTTGGTGTTATGACAAAAAATGTTTTCATCGATATCAGTGCGGTACTGGAAAGGAAACAAAAAGTTATTGATCAGCTGGTTGCCGGAGTTGGAATGACGATGAAACGAAACAAAGTAACGGTCATACCCGAACATGCTCAGATTAAAGGAGAAACAGAAAAAGGATTTCTGGCAGAAGCAGGGGGAGAAATTTATGAAGCGAAAAAACTTTTAATTGCGGCAGGATCCGAGGCAGTGATTCCCCCAATTAAGGGAGTTAGAAAAAATATAGAAAAGGGATTTGTTTTGACGAGCCGCGAACTTCTGAATCTGGAGGAACTGCCGGGACAGCTGGTTGTCGTAGGAGCCGGAGTGATCGGACTTGAAATGGCAGCTTATTTTGCCACTCTTGGTACAGATGTAACGGTTGTTGAGATGATGGATAAAATAGCCGGAAATATGGATAGAAAGATTTCCAGAGTTCTTCAGCGGGAAATGGAGAAAAAAGGAATAAAGTTTATGCTGGGATACCAGGTGACAGAGTTTAAGGAGGATGGACTCCTATGTCAGAAAGGCGAAGAAATTATCGCATGCAGAGCAGATAAGATACTGCTGTCCATTGGAAGACGACCGGTTATAGAAGGATTTGGACTGGAACAGGTCGGTGTCGAAGTAAAAAATGGGAAAATTGTGACAGATGATCATTTAAGAACATCGGTACAAGGAATTTACGCAGCAGGAGATATTAATGGAAAATCAATGCTTGCGCATACTGCATATCGCGAGAGCGAGGTGGCGGTAAATGATATGACAGGAGTAGAAGACCGCATGAATTATCAAGTTATCCCTGCTGTTATTTATACGAATCCGGAGCTTGCATCAGTAGGAGAAACAGAAGAGTCGGCAAAAGAAAAAGGAATTCAGATTAAAATCGCGGAAGTTCCGATGGCTTACTCAGGAAGATTTGTGGCAGAAAATGATAGCGTAGGTGGAACCTGCAGACTGTTAATGGATATTGAAACCGGATGTCTGGCGGGAGCTCATATTCTGGGAAGTTACGCGTCAGAAATGATATGGGGAATTGCGGCATGTATGGAAAAAGGAATAACGGTGGAAGAAATGAAGAAAATCGTATTTCCTCATCCATCTGTCAGCGAAATTATAAAAGAAGCAATCTTTAAATTATGTCCTTAAAGAGAAAGGAGACATGCATATGAGAAAAGAAGTGATTATGCCGAAAATCGGTCTGGATATGGAGGAAGGAACGATTTTGGAATGGAAAAAGAAAGTAGGTGATAAGGTATCAAAAGGTGATGTGCTGGCGGAAATTGAGACAGATAAAGCTGTGACGGAAGTGGAATCAGCCCTTGATGGTACATTGGCAGAAATTGTTGCCAATGAAGGCGATACCGTTGAGATTACAAAGACGATTGCGTGGGTGGAAGTCGATGAGTGAGAAAAAACTTTCTGCGCTGGGCAGGAGCATGGGACGTCAGATGATCAAAAGCTGGGAAGCGCCGCAGTTTACACATTTTTCCGTGGCAGACTGTGGGAATATGATCGCTTATCGGAAAAGTCTTCCGGTAAAAGTCTCATACACAACGATTTTGATCAAAGCGGCAGCAGATACCATCGCCGAGTTTCCTATTATGAATGCATCCTGGGATGATGGAACTAAAATCATTATGCACGATCACATTCATATAGGCGTTGCCGTTGATACAAAAAGAGGACTGTTGGTTCCGGTAATCCGGGATGCGGATCAGAAATCGCTGGAAGAAATCCATCAGGCTATGGAAGAGATTAAGGAAAAATCTCCAAAAGGAAACTTTTCTATGGAAGATTTAAGTGGTGGGACATTTGTTATAAGTAATCTTGGAATGTTTAATATTCATGCGTTTTCTGCCATCGTGAATGCTCCAAATGGTGCAATCATTTCTGTTGGAAAGATGGAAGAAGTACCAATTGTAAAAAACGGAGAAATTGTAATTGGAAAGACAATGAAAATTGCGTTAAACATGGACCACCGGGTGATTGACGGTGCTACGGGAGCCAGATTTTTGACAGCGCTGGTGGAAAGACTGGAAAATTTAGGGAAAGAATAGAAAGGAGGGAAAATAAAATGAAGGCAGCAGTATTATATGGACCGGAAGATCTTCGATATGAGACAGTTGAAACCCCGGAGTGCCCCGATGGGGGAATCTTATTGAAAACAATTGCATGTGGGATCTGCGGGTCAGATTTGAGAACATATGGAGGAGGATCCTCGAAAGCGCAGTATCCATCCATTTCCGGACACGAAATTGCCGGAGAGGTTGAAGAAAGTAAAAATGAAAAATTTCCAAAAGGAATGAAATTATCAATCGCGCCGGTTATTCCATGTGGAAAATGCTGGTTTTGTAAAAATGGGATACAAAACCAATGTGATGACATGCGCATGATTGGAACCGCAGAAGGAATTCCGGGAGGATTTGCGGAATATGTATCATTTACGAAAGATATGCTGGAGAACGGATGTTTTAATGAAATACCAGAAGGTGTAGATCCGATAGAAACTGTAATTGCAGAGACAGCGTCTTCTGTGCTGAACGCCCAGATTAATACCAATATTGTAATGGAAGATCTGGTGGTTGTGATTGGAGCAGGAACTATTGGATGTCTTCACAGTGAAATCGCAAAGATCCGAGGAACAAAAGAAGTTATTATTGCAGAGATGAATCCTGATAAAGCGGAACTTGCCCGGAAGCAGGGATTTGACAATGTTTATACCATGAGCAGCAGTGCGCCGGAGTTAAAAGAACTTGTAATGGAGAAGACAGGAGGAAAAGGAGCTGATACGGTTATATGTGCGTGTCCGGTCGGTCAGGCACAGGCCGATGCGGTAAACCTGGCGAGAAAAAGAGGAAAAGTTATTTTCTTTGGCGGAATTTCTTCAAAAAGCGCAGTTATTATTGACACAAATGCAATTCATTATAAAGAAATAACAGTATATGGAGCTTCCGCATATTCGCCAGAGGTAAACCGGCAGGCATTGAATCTCGTATTGAGCGGTCAGCTGGATGCGAAAAAATTTATTACAAACCGATATGCGTTAAAAGATCTATCCAAGGGATACAAAGAAATGCGGCAGGGCAAAATGATAAAGGGAGTCGTAGTTTTTGAGTAATTTAATCTTATAGCGAACGTATATTTTTGAAATTGAGGTGATCGGAATGGAAAATAAAACAATTTTAGTATTATGTGGTGCCGGATTTGCAACTTCCACAGTAGGTGCAAAAATGTGTGAAGATGTCTGCAAAGAACTTGGAATCAAAGGAAATGTACAAAAAAGACCTGCAACCCAGGGGAAAACTGCAGTCAAACAGTTAAAACCAGATGTTATTTTACTGATGGCAAAAATTACATTAGATTTTGGAGATATCCCTGTGGTAAATGGAATCCCTCTTATCACCGGAAAAGGAAAGGCGGAAGTAAAGGAAGCTTTGATTGAGGCGATCAAGAAAGGTGCCTGACAGCAGACAGCTGAGACAGGAGGCGAGGAAAATAAGAGATACAGTAAAAATGCCCCAAATTATAGGATACAAAATACGGGGTAAAGAAAGAGATGAGGTGCTGCATGAAATGGCAGATTATCTGGCAGATATGGGAATGGTGAAATCTACGTACGGACAATCAGTAATCAATCGTGAAAATGAATTTCCGACAGGAATCTGTACAGAGCCAAATGCGGTAGCAATTCCTCATTGTGAGAGAGACGGTGTTCTAAAAACAGCAATCCTGGTGGGACAGCCGGGAAAAGAAGGAATAACATTTGAACGGATAGATGCGGATAAAGAATATGTAAATGCAAAAGCTATATTTATGCTGGCTGTCGATACGGATCAGGGACAGCTGGAGGTGATTTCCAGGCTTATGGACGTGATACAGAATGAGAAAGTAATTCAGGGAATTATAGACGCAAAGACCTGCGAAGATATTAAGGAAATTGTGACGAACGCTTTTGAAAACGCATCAACATGCTGATGAAAGGAGAACAGTATGGGATTTAATTTAAACGTTATAACAGACGTATTGTCACAGCTTGGATCAAATGGAATTGTACCAATTGGATTATTTATCATCGGCCTGATTTTTCGGATGAAAATAGGAGATGCACTCCGGGCAGCCCTGACTGGAGCGGTTGGGATGGTCGGAATGAATCTGACGACAGATATGCTGGTAGCACAGATGGAACCGGCAACAACAGCTATGGTAGAAAGGCTGGGCTGGAACCTGGATATTGTAGATACAGGATGGTCACTAATGTCATACGCATGGGGATCTCCGGTAGGAGGACTTCTGATACTGGTAGGAATCGGTTTGAATTTGTTATTACTGGCAACAAATTTTACCAAGACTTTGATGATTGATTTTTGGAATTACTGGAGTTTCCTGGCGTGCGGGGCAATTATCTATGGAGCGACAGAAAGTGTTCTTTGGGCTGTGGTAGCAACCGCAATTTATATGACGATTACATGGAAATGGTCTGACTGGGTGGCGCCAATTTTCCAGGAAGCAAGTGGAATGGAAGGATGTACATGGCCGACAGGAGCAGTTATTGCACCGGCAATGATCGGATTTCCTGTAATCAAATTATGCCAGAAAATTCCGGGATTAAAAGATGTAAAAGCGGATCCGGAGACTTTGCAGGAGAAATTAGGAATTTTTGGAGAAACCATGGTTATGGGAGCAATCATTGGCGTCATTATTGGAATTCTTGCAGGGTTTGATCCAATTCATGTTTTCCTGCTCGGCGTAAATGTAGGAGCAGTTATGGTACTGCTTCCTCGAATGATTTCTATTATGATGGAAGGACTACTGCCTATTTCCAATGCGGCACAGGAATTCTGCGAGAAAAGACTTCACGGGAAGAAAATCTGGATTGGAATCGATGCTTCTACTTTGATGGGAAATCCATGTAATATGACGGTTATTATGCTGATGACACCAATTGTTACGATTATGTCTATCATTCCGGGAAACCGCATGCTGGCTGTTGCCAGTCTGGTAGCAGTGCCTTGGTTTATTATTCCTCTGGCATATTATGCGAAGGATAATATTCTTCATACATTGATTGCGGCGATTGTAGTTTTCGCAGTGTACTTCTGGTGTGCGACAGCATTGGCGGCGGCACATACCAACATTGCTTATATCTGCGGATCTCTGGATAGTACGAATACATTGACAAGCTGTTTATCTGAGGGTGGAAATCCGATTACATGGATTATCTATAAAATACTTCAGATTTTCAATCAGACGGTCGTATAGCCGTCTTCCCCCTAAACAGATGGAGGCGTATGCCGTCTCCATCTGAAAATCTCACAGACAAAGGAGGGCTGGCATGGAAGTTATTTTAATATGGATGATTGGTGCGTTTGTATGGACCCTGATTCGGAGAAAAAATCGAAGAGAAAGAAAGCAAAAGGTTTAAAAATGTAAAAGGAGGCATACATGAAATTTGAAACAATGCGAATGCCGGAAAGCATAAATGATGAGTTCCTGATTGCTACATATTACATGAAATCTGATACAGAGCCGGATTTATATGAGTGGGTGAAACTGGTGGCGGCAGATCAGAGCGCAGGTACATGGACTCATGTAGAGGGAGAAACACCGGAGGTCATTGAAAAATATGGAGGAAAAGTAATCGGTATTTATCCTATGGCACAGGAGCGGGCCTGTATTGCCAGAATTGCGTTCCCAACAGCAAATTTTCCTGCTTATCTGCCGATGATCATGAGTACTGTAGCAGGAAATGTTTTAGGACAGGATGGCATTAAATTAATGGACATTGATTTTCCTGAGAGAATTTTAGAGGAAATTCCAGGACCTTTAATGGGAATCGAAGGAATCAGAGAAAGAATTGGAGTGCCGGAACGGCCGCTGGTAGGGGCAATTTTAAAACCGTGCATCGGGGTTCCTCCAGAAGTCAGTGCCAAAGGTGCCAGGCAGGCCGCTTTAGGCGGAGCCGATGTAATTAAGGATGATGAACTTCTGTCTTATCCGGAATATTCGCCAATGGAAAAGAGAACGGCAGCGGTAATGGAACAGCTTCGGGATATTGGGAAAGAGAAGACCTGTCTGTATGCGGTAAATATTACAGGAGAAAATCTTTTGGAACGTGCGAAGAGAGCAATTGATGCCGGAGCCAATGCACTGATGGTGAATTATCAGGCTATGGGCTGGGGCGCAGTGGAAGATTTTATCCGTGCCATGAAAAGGGAAAATCTGATTTATCCGATTTTCGGGCATTGTGCGGGAATGGGAGCCTATTACCGCTCTAAGACCAATGGCATTGCAACGGCGCTTGCATGTGGAAAATTGGCAAGGCTTGCCGGTATGGATATGCCTTTGGTTTATCCGGACAGCGGTCGTTTTGGACTCAGTACTAATGAATTTGTAGAAACCCATGCTCAGTGCATTGCTCCGATGAAAAATATCAGGCGTGCTTTTATGACAGTAGCCGGAGGTGTACAGCCTGGAGCAATTGAATATTTGATGAACCTTCTGGGCAATGATTGTATTTTGATGGCCGGAGGAGGAATTTATGGACATCCTATGGGTGCGGAAGCAGGAGCAAAAGCGATTCTTCATGCAATCAGTGCCAAAATGGATGGAAAGAACATACTGGAGGCAGCCGGTGAGTGCGAGGAACTTCAGGCGGCAATCGATGTATGGGGAACTAAAGGCCATTGATGTTATGAAATGCCAAATTTATCTGATAGGGAATGCCGGAATTTTGCTTGAAATCAATAAAAAGACCTTTTTGATTGATGGATTGTATTCTGCAGATGGAAAGGGATTTCAAACAAGTCCGATTCCGGAGAAAATCTGTCAGAATCTTTTGGAAAATACAGGAGAACTGCCAAGTCCTGATTATTTATTGTTTTCACATCCTCACTTTGATCATTTGTCAGAGAAGCTGCTGTGCAGTTATTTAACCGGCCATCGGCCAAAGGCAGTTTTCCTTCCCCGCCAGGGGAACTCTCATTATGAAGCCTGCAGAAGAATTATGAAGGAAAAACAGATTTGCTGTAAATTGGTTTCGGAAGATACAAATTATAAAGTTGGAAAATATACAGAAATACGATATATAAAAACAAGACATCTGGGGAAAACATTTGGGGAAATGATGCATTTTTGTATTATTGTGAATGTATGTCAGGCATCGTTTCTTTTTACGGCGGATACGGATTTTTTCTCAGAGAAATTTAAAGAATTCCCGCAAAAACATTTTGACGGAATTTTTGTAAATCCATTGTTTTATCATAATTCAGAAGGGCAGGAAATATTGAAAAATACGTTGTCGGCAGAACGCTTTTTTGTTTATCATCTGCCTTTCCTGGAAGACGACCGATATCATCTGCAGAATATGGTAAAGAAGGATATCAGAGCGTATGGTCAGGATAAAAAAGTGACCGTGTTTGCCAGTCCTGGTCAGGTCATAGAGTATGAAATACAGAAGGGGGAAGAAAAGTTATGATGTATTATATTGAAAGCAAAAGTAATGATCCCGGATTTAATCTGGCGCTGGAGCAGTATGTATTTGACGTGCTGAACCGCCGCCACAGCTATTTTATGCTTTGGCAGAATGATCGATCAGTTATTATTGGCAAACATCAGAATACGGCGGCTGAGATCAATCAGGAATTTGTGGAGAAACATAAGATTCGTGTTGTACGGAGACTGTCAGGCGGAGGGGCAGTTTATCATGATATGGGAAATATTAACTTTACATTTATTACGGATAAGGACAGTGAACTTTTTGACTTTTCCAGATTCTGTCGTCCGGTTGTAAAGGCACTGGATGCCATTGGGGTGAAGGCGGATATCAATGGAAGAAATGATATGGAAATTGAAGGAAAAAAATTTTCAGGAAATTCCCAATATGCCAGGGAAGGCAGAATTATGCATCATGGGACCATGATGTTTGACAGCCAGTTAGACATACTGGGGAAAGCCCTTGCTGTCTCTGAGGATAAGATCCGGTCAAAAGGGCACCAGTCTGTCAGGAGCCGGGTGACGAATATACGGCCTTACCTTAAGAGAGATATGAATACGAAACAGTTTTTTCAAGTCATCAGAGATTTTATGTTTCAGGAAAATCAAATGGTTCCATATGAGCTGACGAAAGAAGAAATCAATCAGGTAAAAAAGATCCAAAAAGAGCGGTATGATACATGGGAGTGGAATTATGGATTTTCACCGGATTATGAGATTGAGAAAAAAAGACGCATTGAAGGCTGTGGGAATATCGAAATTCATATGAATATAAAAGATGGAATCATTTGTGATTTGGCATTTACAGGAGATTATTTTTCAAATCTGGACAGCAGGAATCTGGTGTCCTATCTGAACGGATCAAAATTAGAGAAAGGTGAGCTGGAAAACCGGCTGTATGCTCTCGCAGTTGAGGATTATTTTCATAATTTGTCAAAAGAACAGCTGATTTATTTATTGCTCCATTGACTTTTCTTTCGCCAGAGTGTATTCTTTCTTAGGCATTTTATTTATGTTAGTTGAAAAAATTAAATAATAGAATGGAGAGAGAAAGACATGAACAATGAGAAGATCCATAATAAGTGGGTAATTCTCGGAACCGTATTGATCATGACAGTGATGGGAACACTGGACAGCAGCATCTGTAATGTAGCGCTTCCGGTAATTCAGGAAGAAATGCAGGTGCCGATGGCAGGTATCGAATGGGTGACCAGTATTTATCTGATCGTTACGATTTCGATGATACTAATCTGTGGAAAGATGGGCGACATTTATGGAAAGGTAAGGGTATTTCAGGCAGGAGTGGTATTATTTACTTTGGGCTCCCTTCTCTGCAGTATGTCAGATACCCTTGGTATGCTGATCCTGTCCAGAGTAGTTCAGGCACTGGGACAGTCAGCGGCACTGGCTAATAACCAGGGAATCATTACGGAAACATTTCCGGGAGAACAGCGGGGAAGAGCTCTTGGAATGATAGCAAGTTCCGTAGCGTTGGGAACTATGCTGGGACCGACTATAGGAGGCGCGATTTTAAGTTTTCTGCCGTGGAATTTTATTTTTATTATCAATGTACCAATTGGAATTCTGTCATTTCTGCTGGGCGTTTTTACGCTTCCGAGAAGAAAACCGGCTTCAGATGAAAAGCTGGAAATTTCATCTTGTATTTTTATGGCAGCCAGTATGTTTTTGATTTTTACTGCGCTGATTTTGATGCAGACACAGACTGCTGGATGGACGTTTGCCATGCTGGCAGCGGGAATTATAATACTGGTTATTTTCCTGATCTGGCAGACCAGAAGCAGATATCCGCTGATTCCGATGTATTTGTTTAAAAATAAGTGGTTTACAATGAATGTCGTGGCGCTGACCCTGATCTTTATTGCAATCGGAACAAACAACATCATTCTGCCATTTTATTTCCAGGACGCCAGAGGCTTCTCGCCGGGACTGGCAGGTCTGCTTATGACAGTGATCTCTGTGGCAATGATGATCGTAGGACCGATTTCAGGAGCATGGTCTGATAAAATCGGCTGTGAACGGCCGACCTTGATCGGTCTTATTTTGTTCTGCGTGGCTCATATCATTGTTTCCAGATGGCAGATAGCGACTCCGCTCTGGATGATCGTTGGTACTTTGCTGCTAAACGGAATCGGAAATGGATTATTCCAGTCACCGAATAATTCTCTGATTATGGGAAGCGTAGAGCGAAAAGAATATGGTTTTGCCGGAAGCTTGTCAGGACTGGGACGATATATGGGAATGGTCATTGGAATTACATTTTCAACTTCTGTGCTGTATCATCAGATGAGTCTTAAAGCAGGAAAAAAGGTTGTCAGCTATGTGGAAGGCCGTCCGGACCTGTTTCTGTTCGGCATGAGAGCTGTTTACATAGGAATCGCACTGATCCTTTTCGTGGGAGTTCTTTTGACGCTGACCCGATATTTTCATAAAAAATCAAAAAAATTTTAGTTGACTTTTTAAAAATATTTGTGATAAAACAATTATGTTGTGTTGCAGAAAATGCGTAAGTCCAGACAGGGCTTACGCATTTTTTTTATTCCATAGGAAACTTCGTTCCTATGAATTTTTAAATTTTGAAAAGGAGTAATTTTTGATGAAACAATCAGCACACGGAAAGAGTCTGACAGTGAGCATCCTGTCTTTGTCTCTGCTGACAGTTATGGCAGGTGCGGCAGTGGCTCCTGCACTGGGCGTGATTCAGGCTCACTTTTCCAGCAGCAATCAGTTATTCATACAGATGATCATCAGTGTACCGGCATTGTTTATTGTCATTACAAACTTTATTTTTCCGAGATTATGCAGGGTATTTGGCGCAAAGACACTGGTCATGATCGGATTACTGCTTTATACTGTCGGCGGATGCGCCGCAGGACTTTTTGACAACATTTTTGTCGTACTTATCATGCGTGCTTTTGTGGGAATCGGTGTAGGAATCGCCGCTGTCAACAGGACTGCTTTCTTATTATTACAGTCCGGAAGAGCAGGCAGGATTGATGGGATATTCTTCCGCCATGAACCAGATGAGAGGAGTCGTTGCCACATTATTATCCGGACTGCTTGCGAATATCAGCTGGCGTGTCAGCTTCCTGGTATATCTGATGGGGTTGATCAGTATTGTGCTTTGCCTGATCTATCTGCCAAATGATAAGATTACACAGGAAGGACCTGCAGAAAAAGAAAGTGGAGGAGAAGGAACGGCAGGGGTATTTCGCGCAAACATTGTATATATTCTGGCCATGTTCCTGCTGATGTCCATATTCTTTATCTATCCGGCAAACTTTGCAATGGAAACGGCAGCAGAAGGGATTATTCCGCAGAATTACATTGCGGTGATTATGGCGTCTATGGATTTTATTGCATTCTTAGGCGGGCTGCTGTTTGTAAGCGCCAAGAAGGCTCTTGGCAGAAATACAAAATTTCTGGCTCCGGTATGCTTCCTGGCAGGATATCTGCTGCTGGCAGCTGCCGGCGGATGGGCCGGCACGCTGATCGGATCTGTATTCATTGGATTTGCCAATGGTGCGGGAATTCCGTTTATTATGACAGAGGCATCCATGAAAGCAGGAAAAGCGGCAGCGACTACGGTTATGCCGTTAATTTCAGCGGCCCTGTATCTGGCACAGTTTGTTTCACCGGTCTTAATGTCTATTGTAAGGACGATTTTCGGTGAGGGCGCTGCACATCTGCCATACTGGTTTGCCGTTGTACTGGCTGTTTGGTTTGTACTGTGGTCATCCCTGATACCGACAGGAAAAGAAGAAAGATAAAAGTGAAATAAGAACAATAAATGAGAGTATACTTCCTTTTTGCGGAAAAAGAAAAACTGCCGTCTAAGAGGGAGTATATTTTTATATAAGAATACTATATATACTGGGAATGATTTTGTTGATATTGTTTGATAAATTGAATATAATTTATTTAAATTAACACATCCATTTTTTTAATAAAGATAGATTTATTTGTAAAATGACAAAAATATAGATAGTGGATTCATTCAGAAACGAGGTGATTGATTTGCACTTTGATATGTCACAGTTTGATTCTTATAGGGAAGATAATCGAAGAGAGGTAAAAAAGGCGAAAGGCGGTCTTCCTTTGTCATTATGGGAGACATATTCTGCATTTGCGAACTGCTATGGCGGAGTCATTATTCTTGGAGTGAAAGAGAATCATGACGGAAGCTGGAATATGACAGGATTAGAGAATGCGTCTAAATTGAAAAAAGATTTCTGGAATGCAATCAATGATAAGAAAAAAGTTTCGATTAACCTGTTAATGGATAAAGACGTAAAAGTATACGAGGAAAATGGAAAAGTCATCTTGGTGATTTATGTTCCAAGAGCAAAGAGAGAGCAGAAACCAGTGTATATTAATGGGAATATTTTTGATGGTACATTTCGTAGAAACTGGGAAGGCGATTATCATTGTGATCGAAGCGAAGTGCTTGCAATGCTTCGGGATCAGCCGGAAGAAACGGCTGACATGAAAATTCTTGAAGATATGTCTCTGGATGTGCTTCACGAAGAGACCATACATGCTTACCGCAACAGACATATAGCATTCCGGAGAGAGCACGTATGGGAGAGACTGGAGGACAACGAGTATTTGGAAAGAATAGGAGCAGCAAAGATATCTGCAAAGGATGGAAAGTTACATCCTACTGCCGCAGGACTTTTGATGTTTGGGGAAGAATATAAAATTTTGTATGAATTCCCGGAATATTTTTTGGACTATAGAGAAGTTTTAGATCCGACGATTCGCTGGACAGATCGTCTTCAGTCCAGTTCTGGCGACTGGACAGGAAATTTGTTTGATTTCTTTTTCCGGGTTTATGGGAAATTAGTGAAAGATTTAAAAATTCCATTTAAACTGGAGGGAATTACCCGTATAGATGATACACCTGTGCACAAAGCATTAAGGGAGGCGCTGGCAAATTGTCTGGTAAATACGGACTTCTATTTTCAGCGCGGAATTGTTATCCGGAAAGATGTAAATTCTATTACAATGGAAAATCCGGGGAACATTCGAACCGGAAAGGAACAAATGCTGAAAGGCGGAATTTCTGATCCCAGAAACAAAGCTTTGATGAAAATGTTTAATTTGATAGGAATTGGAGAGAGAGCGGGCAGTGGTGTTCCTGATATATACAGTGTGTGGGAACAACAGGGATGGGAACCGCCGGAAGTTATAGAGGAATATGGCCCTGATCGAACTATTTTGAAATTATCTTTTGTAAAAAGTGCTGATAAAAAAGTGCTGATAAAAAGTGCTGATAAAAAAGTGCTGATAAAAAGTGCTGATAAAAAGACGGTTACGAAAAAAACAGAGCAGCAGTTAGAAGATATATTGGGAAAAATGGATTTTAATAAAGAATATAAAACATCCGAAATAGCAAAATTTATTGACGTGAAAGAAACAAGAGCCAGGACGCTCTTAAAAGAGTTAGTTAAGCAGGGGAAAATAAAAGCAATTGGCAAGAATAAAGGGCGGAGATATATCCGGAAATAAAATCTCATCGATTCGACTTGCACCTCTTTTTGTGATATGATGATGCAGATATCATTACAGAGCAGAAAGGGGTGTTTTTTGTGGGAAACGTGTCTGAGAACAGGCAGGACCAGAAGAAAAAAATACCATCAAAACATATATGTATGGCCCTGCTGGCTCATGTTGACGCCGGCAAGACAACCCTGTCGGAGGGAATTTTATACAAAACAGGATGTATCCGCAGATTAGGACGGGTGGATCACGGAGACGCATATTTTGATACAGACAGCCAGGAAAGAGCAAGAGGTATTACGATATTTTCCAAGCAGGCGGTATTTTCTCTGGGCGGACTGGAAGTGACCCTTGTAGATACTCCGGGACATGTGGATTTCTCCGCAGAAATGGAGCGGACGCTGCAGATCCTGGATTATGCGGTTCTTGTGATCAGCGGCGCAGACGGTGTTCAGAGCCACACCAGAACTCTGTGGAAATTGTTTGCAAGATATGAAATCCCGGTATTTTTGTTTGTTAACAAGATGGATCAGAATGGAACAGACCGGGAAACTCTGATGGCGGAATTGAAGGCACAGCTGTCAGAGGGATGTATTGATTTCGGAGAAGAGGGAAGTAATGAGTTTTATGAATCCATTGCCCTGCAGAAAGAAGAACTGCTGGAAGAGTTTTTAGAAAAAGAATCCATTTCTCGAGGGGAAATTCAGCAGGCGGTTGCCCGGAGAGAAGTCTTCCCATGTTATTTCGGATCAGCGCTGAAGTTAGACGGAGTGGATGAACTGCTGAAAGGAATTGAAACCTATGCCGTAACGCCGCAGTATCCGGAAGAATTTGGGGCCAGAGTCTTTAAAATATCCAGGGATGAGCGTGGAAACCGGCTGACTCATTTAAAGATTACAGGAGGTTCCCTAAAAGTAAAGGATGTGATTCCGGGAAAGGAAAAAGATGAGAAGGTCAATCAGATCCGCATTTATTCCGGAGAAAAATATGAGATGAAAGAGGAAGCGGAAGCAGGAATGGTCTGTGCGGTGACAGGACTGTCAGATACCCGGCCGGGGCAGGGCCTTGGGTTTGAAGAAGATGGAGAAGCGCCTGTACTGGAACCGGTGCTGACATATCAGATGATTCTGCCTGAAGGCTGCAGCGTCCGGACCTTTCTGCCAAAACTCTATCAGCTGATGGAAGAGGAACCGGAACTTCATGTTATCTGGAATGAGGAACTGCAGGAAATCCAGGTACAGTTAATGGGAGAAGTACAGATTGAGATATTGAAGAAGATTATTCTGGACCGGTTTGATACGGAAGTGGAATTTGGAACCGGAAATATCCTGTACCGGGAAACGATTGAAGACCGGGTAGAGGGCGTAGGGCATTTTGAACCTTTGCGCCACTATGCTGAAGTGCACCTGATATTGGAGCCGGGACCAAGAGGAAGCGGCATGGTATTCGAGAGCGCCTGCAGTGAGGATGACCTGGACCGAAACTGGCAGAGACTGATTCTGACTCATTTATATGAAAAAGAACATAGAGGAGTTCTGACAGGTGCGCCGCTGACAGATATGAAGATTACGCTGGCGGCAGGAAGAGCCCATCCGAAACACACAGAGGGAGGGGATTTCCGAGAGGCCACTTACCGGGCCGTCAGACAGGGGCTGATGCAGGCAAAATCAGTTCTATTGGAACCTTATTATGAATTTCAGCTGGAAGTGCCGCAGCCCATGGTAGGACGAGCCATGATGGATCTGGAAAAAATGCACGCAGATTTTGAACCGCCAAAGATGGAAGGAGATCTTACTGTGCTGGAGGGAATTGCTCCGGCAGCATATATGCAGGATTATCAGCGGGAAGTGACTGCTTACACAAAGGGGCAGGGGAAACTGTTCTGCTCTTTTCATGGATATGAGCCATGTCAGAATCCGGATGAGGTGATCGAGGCAGCCGGATATGATCCGGAACGGGATACCGAAAATCCTTCAGGTTCTGTTTTCTGTTCTCATGGCGCAGGCTTCCATGTTCCATGGGATCAGGTAAAAGATCATATGCATCTGCCGAGTGTTCTGGAGCGGCCGAAAGAAGAGACAGAAGAAGACGATGAACTGCTGCAGCGCAGGGCATATATTGAGGAAGAATGGATTGATACGGAAGAGGTAGACCGTATTCTGAGTGAGACTTTTCATGCTAATCAAAGCCGAAAGAACAAATGGAAAAAGAAAAAAACAACGAGGCTGGCAGAAGATTATAAGGCGTCAGCTGCGAGGGCTTCGGTAAAGCGGGATCCTTCCAGGAAATATCTTCTGGTAGATGGATATAATATTATTTATGCGTGGGAGGATTTAAAGGAACTTTCAGAAGAAAATATGGACGCAGCCCGCGGAAAGCTGATGGACCTTTTATGTAATTATCAGGCGTTAAAGAAAAGTGAGCTGATCGTCGTATTTGATGCCTACCGGGTCAAAGGTCATGATACGGAAGTATCGGATTATCAGAACATACATGTGGTCTTTACAAAAGAAGCGGAGACTGCGGATCAGTATATTGAAAAATTTGCCCATGAACATGGAAAAAAATATGATGTTACAGTGGCAACATCAGACGGCCTGGAGCAGATCATTATCCGGGGACAGGGCTGCAGGCTTTTGTCAGCAAGAGAACTGAGAGAAGATATGGAGAGAGAATCACAGCAGCTGAGAGAAGACTATCTGTCCCGTCAGGAAACACAGAAAAATTATCTGATGGATGGAATCAGCCAGGAGAAGCGGGAAACAATAGAAAAACAAACAAAATAGAAAATTTACTTCAGAGGAGAAATTCCTTGGAAACCGGGACAGGAAAATCCTGTGTATACGGTGGAAAAGGGGTTTCTTTGTTTTATATGCATAAAAATGAGATTGTGAAGGAAAATATGATAAAAAATGGTACTTGACATTGAGGATACAGATCAATATACTATAATTCATATCTGAATAATAGGAAAATGGAGAAGAGACATGGACTGGGATTTTATATTACAGTATCGAGAACTATATATAGATGCGGCGTGGCTGACGATAAGAACTGCGGCGCTGGGCATTCTGGGAGCTTTGCTGCTGGGGCTGATCTGCGGGATGATCCGGTACTGCAGGATACCGGTTTTGAGCCGTATCATCGGAATGTATATTGAAGTATCGAGAAATACACCGCTGGTCATTCAGCTGTTTTTCCTGTATTTTGGGCTGCCAAGAATGGGGATTACCCTGGAATCGGAAACCTGTGCAGTGACAGGGCTTATATTTCTTGGAGGCAGTTATATGGCAGAGACATTTCGAAGCGGTCTGGAGGCAGTAGGGACTATACAGACAGAAAGCGCGCTGAGCCTGGGATTTCGTAAAATGCAGATTTTTTTCTATATTCTTCTGCCTCAGGCAGCGGCGGTGGCAGTTCCCGGAATCGGAGCTAATGTGATGTTCCTCTTAAAGGAAACTTCTGTTTTCAGTATTGTGGCACTGGCGGACCTGATGTATGTGGCAAAGGATCTGATTGGATTATATTATAAGACGGATGAGGCGCTGTTCCTGCTGACTGTTTCTTATCTCATCATCCTGCTTCCGGTTTCTGCTCTGTTTTCGCTGCTGGAAAGGAGGCTTCGGTATGCAGGATATGGGAATTAAGATTTTGTTTGAAGGAGATCATCTGATCCGGCTGCTGGAAGGCATGGGAGTGACTTTGAGAATTTCATTGGTATCTGCAGGAGGATCTGTTATTTTGGGGATGATATTTGGAATGCTGATGATGGCAGATCATGCTGTTATCCGCTGGGTTTCCAGGATCTATCTGGAATTTGTCCGGATTATGCCGCAGCTGGTTCTGCTGTTTCTCGCATACTTTGGGGCGGCAAAACATCTGGGCTGGGATCTTTCAGGAGAACAGGCGGCCGCAGCGGTGTTTACTTTCTGGGGAACGGCAGAAATGGGGGATCTGGTGCGCGGCGCTCTGCAGTCTATTCCCAGACATCAAAGGCAGAGCGGTGAGGCATTAGGACTGACAAAGCTGCAGATATACCGTTTTATCCTGGTTCCACAGGCATTAAAAAGACTGATCCCCCAGGCTGTAAACCTGATCACAAGGATGATCAAGACGACATCGCTGGTCGTGCTGATCGGTGTGGCAGAAGTGGTAAAAACCGGGCAGCAGATCATTGAATCAGCCCGTCTGACAGCTCCGGACGCAGCGCTGTGGGTGTATGGAGCAGTTTTTCTGCTGTATTTTGCAGTCTGCTGGCCGATATCTGCTGCGGCAGGACTTTTGGAAAAACACTGGGGAGAAGAGGTGTAGTATGAAAGATATAATTCTGGAAATGAAAAAAATTCGAAAACGATACGGAAAGCATGTGATACTGGATGACCTTTCTGTTTCGGTTGCGCGGGGTGAGGTAGTTGTTATCCTGGGACCGTCAGGATGCGGAAAAAGCACGCTGCTCCGGTGCATCAACGGCCTGGAAGAGATAGAAGAGGGTGAGATTTTGTTCCGCGGATCTGCCATATCCGGAAAAACCAGGAAACAGCATGAAATCAGTCAGAAAATAGGGATGGTATTTCAAAATTATGAATTGTTTCCGCATATGACAATTCTGAATAATATTACACTGGCACCTCGAAAAGTCCAGGGCCGTTCCAGGCAGGAGGCGGAAAAAGAAGCGGAAATACTTTTGAAACGAATCGGTCTGCTGGACAAAAAGAATGCTTATCCAAGACAGCTTTCCGGAGGCCAGCGGCAGCGGACCGCGATTGTAAGAGCTCTCTGTATGCATCCTGAAATCATGCTGTTTGATGAGGTGACGGCGTCTCTGGATCCGGAAATGGTGTATGAGGTTTTAGACGTTATGATGGAGATGGCAAAAGCAGGCAGGACCATGATGATCGTCACACATGAAATGCAGTTTGCAAAAGCGGCGGCAGACCGGATTCTTTTTATGGATCAGGGGAGGATTTTGGAAGAAGGAAGACCGGAAGAATTCTTCCGGAAACCTAAGACAGATAGGGCGAGGCAGTTTTTGGAGAAGATGCACATTTCACAGGAGTTATAAGGAGAGAGAAATGAGAAAAATCAGATGGACGCTGGCTGTGATCGCAGTTCTGGCTGTGATTTTTACAGCATGCGGAAAAAAAGAAAAAGACGAGATGCAGGGAAAAGCCAGGACACCAGATGAGATTAAAGAAAATGGTGAAATTGTCATAGGAGTATTCAGTGACAAGAAACCGTTTGGATATGTGGATGAAAACGGAACTTATCAGGGATATGACGTCTATTTTGGAAACCGGATGGCAGAAGATCTTGGAGTAAAAGTAAAATATATTCCGGTGGAAGCGGCCAGCCGTGTGGAATATCTAAGGACCGGAAAGGCAGATGTAATCCTTGCTAATTTTACGGCTACAGAAGAGAGAAAAGAACAGGTTGATTTTGCGCTTCCATATATGAAAGTGTCTCTGGGTGTGGTATCTCCTGAAAAAAGCCTGATCACCAGGGAAAGTCAGCTGAAAGGGAAGACTCTGATTGTCAGCAAAGGAACCACCGCAGAGACTTATTTTATGAAACACCATCCGGAAGTAAATCTGTTGAAATTTGATCAGTACAGTGAAGCCTTCCAGGCATTAAAGGACGGAAGAGGCGATGCCCTGGCAACCGACAACACAGAAGTTCTTGCCTGGGCTGTGGAAAATGACGGGTTCGAAGTAGGAATTGAGTCCATGGGAAATACAGATGTCATTGCGCCGGCGGTTCAAAAGGGAAATGATGAACTGCTCTCCTGGATTAATGAAGAGATAAAAACACTGGGGAAGGAGAATTTTTTTCATGAAAACTATGAAAAAAACCTGAAACCTGTGTATGGGTCATCTGCGGATCCGGAAAATCTGGTAATAGAAGGCGGAAACGTCCAATAAAAAGATGAGAAGAAGAAAATATATGATATAATAAAAAGGCCTGGGAATCTGTTTTCCGGGCCTTTGCAGTATGAAAGAAAAGATCCAGCAACAGGAGATGATTTTATGGGAAAAATCCAGTTAACAGGAGCAGACAATGCCAGAGATCTGGGAGGCATAAGGACTGCAGACGGCGCAGTCATCCGAAAGGGGTATCTGATCCGGAGCAACCGGCTTTCCAGAATTACAAAAAAAGATATCCAGATTCTCAAGGATCAGTACCACCTGCACAAGATCATTGATCTGAGGACACCGATGGAAGTAGAGCAGGAGGAAGATAAAAAAATTACAGGAGCAGTTTATCTGAACATTCCGTTTTTTGTTGAATCCATGGTAGGAATCAGCCATGAGAAAGGAAACCGTCATAAGATGGGCCATTTGGAAGACATTCCAAAGATGGAAGATCTGTATGTGATGATCGTGGAAAATCCATTTTGTCAGAAACAGATGGAAAAAGCGCTTCGCCAGATTATGACAACGAAAGACGGCGCAGTCTTATGGCATTGTACAGAAGGAAAGGACAGGTGCGGATTATTGTCTGCCATGACATTGTTTCTTCTTGGCGTACCAGAGGAGGATGTAATCGAAGATTATCTGAAAACCAATACTTTTGCGGCAAAACGAATTGATAAGATGTATCAGAAGTGGAGAAGTCTGGGGATTTCAAAAGGAAGAGCGGAAGGTATGCTGGGATTATTTATGGCGAAAGAAGAATACATAGAGGCAGCTCTTGACTCAGTCAGGAAAACATATGGGTCCATCGACTTGTTTTTAAGAGATGCCCTGGAAATTTCAGATGATGAGAAAGAGAGTTTCCGGGAAAAAGTTTTAAGATAAAATGAAGGAAAGGGAACAGCAGATGAAAAAGAAAAAAATAGTAATGTTTGGAGATTCCCTGACGGATTACTTCCCCATGGAAAAGCTGTCAGATATTGACGCGGAATTTATCAACAGCGGAGTGGCCGGCAACACGGTGCCTGAAATGAAAGCGAGAGTCCGGTATGACGTTCTCAGTTTCCGACCGGATATTGTGATTATGCAGGGCGGAGCCAATGATTTCCAAATGTCTCTGTATCGGGGAAGCAAGGTCGTCGCCGGACAGCTGGCGGATCTGGGAGAACGGATCCGCAGGGAACTTCCGGAAGTAAAAATATATATAGAGTCTTTATATCCGGCTTATACAAAACGGCTTGGAAATATGCCTTCCTGGGCAAAAGAAAAGAGCAACGAAGAGATCCGCCGGATCAACGAAGAAATCCGGCGTCAGTGTAAAGAACGCCGGATTGAATATGTGGATATGTATTCCAGGCTGGCTGGAGAAGATGGAGAACTGCCCCTTCAATATACAGTAGACGGCATCCATCTGACAGATGCAGCCTACGATATTGTAAGCGGATGTCTCCATGAACTGCTGAGGGATATTATATAAGTGCTAAATATAAGTGATGTTAATGCCGCTGAATTTCAGATTTCCTTTCAGGATCACACCTTTGCCGCCGCCGCAGTGGGTCTGAGGGTTCTTCTCCTCGATGCCGCCAAGAAAAACATGCATTTGGTCGGTAACGGTCCATTCTTTCGGAACATATAATTCAATGCCGCCGAAACTGCAGTCGATATCAAGTTCCGCATATTCTCCGGCAATGACTGTGCTGTCAAAATACAGCTTAATGCCGCCGAAACTGCAGTCAATGACGCCGTCTGTGAAGGAGGAAGAATTCACATATTTGATGCAGGAACCAAAGTGGCACTTGCAGATAAAGGAGTCGCCGTCAGCATCATCAATGATGCGGTCGGATTCTCCGGATACAGACCGATAGGAAAACGATGTATGGGAGGAGGCGCGGTGTCTTTTCTTTGGCCTGAAAATCAAAGAAAGTCCGATGCTTCCAAGCAGGGCTGCGATCAGCACGGTCCATGGCGTGATGGCAGTGATTCCCAGAGGTTCATCGTACAGAATGCACAGGAAGGCGATTGGAAACAAAATGCCGGAAAAATTCAGACAGAACAGACTTTTCAGAAGAACAGCCAGTAAAAAGACTGTGGCAAGCAAAGTCCATACGCCGATTTTAAAGCTGCCCAGAAATCCCATCTGCGACAGGATCAGGATTACCGCAAAAATGATCAGGGCAAAGCCCCAAAATAAATTATGATTTTTTCTTTTCATAAAAATTCCTCTTTTCTTCTAATCTCAGTTTTAAAGTTCGAAAATAATGTCTTGAAACGTAAGCCTGTTTGTGGCTGCTGTTAAAAGCAATGGTGCTGGAGGCTGTCAGGTTTCGGCTGATGGATACAATCTGATGAATGTTGGCAATGGATGACTTTGAAATTCTCAGAAAATATCCCGGAAGGATTTCCTCCAATTCATACAGCTTATAATTGGTTTCATACATTTCTTTTGCAGTGTGTGCATAAATGGCAGTGCCGGATGTCTCAAAAAACAAAATGTCAGAAACAGGGAGATAGACTTCCTGTTTATTTTTATAGACAACCAGGGACGCCTGTCTGCCGTTCATCTCTTCCATCAGATTTTTCAGATGATGGATTTCTGTGTTATCCGGATGACACAGAACAACGACTTCATCTTTTCCCAGTGCGGGGTCTGTTTTGATTTGTATTTTCATATGTGTTTCTCCTATGGGCTAACTGTAACAGGGCAGAAAAAATTTGTAAATAAAAGAAAGGCAAGAGGTTAAAAAATGACTGCAGCCGGTCATAAACGGCCCTAAGAAGAAGCAGAAAATTTCCGGCTGGAATCACATAAAATATGACAGAAGAAAGGCAGAAAGTATGATTTGGAAGATGTGTATGGAGCGGTACGCAGGAGATGACCGGGTGAGAAATCTTATACTTGTGAAGTACAAAGGCGGTTCGGCTGCAAACGTTATCTTGTATGAAAAAGAAGGAGGTTGCTGGAAGCCGATATTATCCGGTAAGGGCTGTGTTGGAAAGAATGGAATTGGGAAGCAGAAAGAGGGAGATGGGAAAACTCCATCTGGTATTTATACGGTGCTCCAGGCATTTGGAATCTGTCCGGATCCGGGCGCGAAAATTTCATATCTTCAGGTTACCGAAGATCATTACTGGTGCAGTGATGCCGAATATTATAACCAGCTGATTGATATTAACCAGTGTCCCCATCAGTGCCGGGGAGAACATCTAATTGACTATCAGGGTCTTTATGATTATGGTTTGTTTCTGGATTATAACCGGGAGTGCGAACTGGGACGGGGATCGGCGATTTTTATGCACTGCCTGGGGGAGAAGAATTATACGGCCGGCTGCATTGCAGTGCCAAGAAGTCTCATGAAAGAAATCATAAAGAAAATTGAAAAAAATACGAAAATCTGTATTGAAGAGACATAAGGGAAGGATTCACAGGAGTCCTTTTCTTTTTTCTGCAATTGTGCTTTTGTAAGTTTTTGATTATAATGAACTCAATGAAAGGAAAAGATCATGGAACAATTAAGATTACAATCGCTTCAGGCTGTCGTTTTTGATATGGACGGTCTGATGTTTGACAGTGAACGATATATACAGACAGCCTGGAATCAGGCGGGTACGATTCTCGGATATGGAACACTGGGGGATCATATTGAGAAGACCCTGGGATTTAATGGAACAAAACGAAGAGAATTTTTCCTGGATCTATGCGGTCAGGACTTCCCATATGACGAATTTCTGGAACTTTACCGCAGCCTGTATTTTGACAGGGTGAGGAAAGAAGGAATACCGGCAAAAGAAGGACTGCATGAAACTCTGGAAATATTAAAAGAACTTGGAATTCCAATGGGGGTTGCGACTTCTTCCAGCCGGGAAAATACGTTGAAAAACCTGGAACGGGAGAAGATTATCGATTATTTTGAAACGGTAATTACCGGTGACATGATCCGCCATGGAAAACCGGAGCCGGATATTTATCTGGAAGCCTGCCGGCAGCTGAAGGCAGAACCCCGGTACGCCATTGCCTTGGAAGATGCTGTCAATGGGATTAAGGCGGCCGCGCGAGCGGGCATGATGCCCGTAATGATACCAGATTTAATCAAAGATACAACACAAGTGGATGACCTGCTGTTTGGCAAATACAGATCGTTATCAGAATTTGCAAAAGAGATCAGAAACAGTCTGGGACATCCGGAAGGAAAAGAAGGAGAAGAAGATTGAGGAAAAAACGCAGAAGCGCAGGGTGCGAGTACTGCAGCAATTATGTATATGATGAGGACTATGAATATTATGTTTGTGAAGTAAATCTGGATGAGGATGAGATGGCAAGGTTTATGAGCAGCAGTGACTGGGACTGTCCTTATTTCCAGATGGACAACGAATATGAGATTGTGAAAAAACAGATGTAGGAGGATATATGGATAAACTTGAAAAATCATCAAAATTAGACCACGTATGTTATGATATCCGCGGACCGGTTTTAGATGAAGCAGACCGCATGAACCGCCAGGGAATGGACATTTTGAAATTAAATATAGGAAATCCGGCTCCGTTTCAGTTTATGGCTCCGGATGAAATTGTAAAAGATATGATGATGAATTTAAGGGACACGGAAGGATATTCCGATTCCAAAGGGTTGTTTTCTGCCAGAAAAGCGATCATGCAGTACTGTCAGTACAAAAAAATCCCAAATGTAGGAATTGACGATATTTATACCGGAAACGGGGTCAGTGAGCTGATCACTATGTCAATGCAGGGATTATTAAATCCGGGAGATGAGATCCTGGTGCCTGCGCCGGATTATCCGCTTTGGACGGCATCAGTTACTCTGGCAGGAGGAACGGCGGTTCATTATATTTGTGATGAACAGGCAGGATGGTATCCGGATATCGAAGATATTCGTAAGAAGGTAACGTCAAAAACCAAAGGAATTGTCATTATTAATCCGAATAATCCAACAGGAGCACTGTATCCAAAAGAAGTTTTGGAAGATATTGCGGAGATTGCCCGGCAGAACGGTCTTCTGATCTTTGCGGATGAGATTTATGACCGTCTGGTGCTGGACGGACTGGAGCATACGTCTATTGCGTCTCTGGCACCGGATCTTATGGTGATTACATTTAATGGATTGTCCAAGTCTCACCGGATTGCAGGATATCGAAGCGGATGGATGAGTTTAAGCGGTGATAAGTCAAGGGCAAAAGGATATATTGAAGGATTGAATCTGCTGTCTTCCATGAGACTTTGTTCTAACGTGCCGGCACAGTCTGTGATTCAGACGGCGCTGGGCGGTCCGCATACAACAGATGAATCCCTGCTTCCGGGAGGAAGAGTGTATGAACAGCGCAATTATATTTATGAAGCGCTCAATGACATTCCAGGTGTGTCCGCCGTGAAACCTCAGGCAGCATTTTACATATTCCCAAAACTGGATATAAAGAAATTCCATATCAAAGATGATGAGCAGTTTGCTCTGGATTTCCTGAAGGAAAAACATATTCTCGTAACTCATGGAGGAGGTTTTCACTGGGAGCAGCCGGATCATTTCCGAATTGTATATCTTCCTGATATTGACCAGCTGAAGCGGGCCTGCAGGGGATTAAGAGAATTTCTGGAAGGTTATCATCAGGTGTAATACAGAACCTGTTTATGGTATAATAGAAAAAAGATCTAAAGAGTCAGTTTGCCATGGTGATTGGCGGAAATGAGGTGTGCTTATGACAGAGAACGCTATCATATGTATTTCAAGAGAATGTGGGAGCGGAGGAAGAGATCTGGGAGACCGGATCGGTGAGATGCTTGGCATCCCGGTTTACGGAAAAGAGCTGATTTCGAAAGTCGCGAAGAAAAGTGACATGTCAGAAGAGTACGTAAAGAACCACGAAGAGAATCCATCTTATAGTCATATTCTCGGAGTGCCAATCGGCCATCCGGCGCTGGGGGTACAGTATGATGGGATTATGACGCCGGAAAAACTGTTTCTTGTGCAGACAGAAGTGATCAAAGAGATTGCCAGAGAGGAAAAATCATGTGTCTTTGTTGGACGATGCGCGGATATCATCCTGCAGGGCCGGGAGAATCTGCATTCCTTTTTTGTGCATGCCCCGCGGGAATACAGGATTAAAAGAATCATGGAGACAGAAAACCTTTCCAGGAGAGAGGCAAAGAAAAAGGTAAAACAGATTGACTGGGAACGGTCTTCTTATCATGACTATTATACCGGGATCAAATGGGGACATCCAAGCAACTATGATCTGGTGATTAATATGGCAAAGAGTGGAATCGATCGGGCAGCCAGTGTGATCATTGAATACATAAAATAAGCTCAGAAAAAATGATATATGATCCATGCATTTCTTCTATGGAATTCATAAATTTTTTTCATAAAACAATTGACAGCTGTATTTAAATGAGGTATCGTAAACACATAAGAAAATAGGAGTTAGAATACAATGATGACAGAGAAGATGAACAACTGCACATACTGCTTTTATTTCCGGGGTTTTTATTTTTATCCTGGCAATTTATGCTGCAGTGAATCATCGCCTGTGATCGAGTAATTCAAGAGAGAAAGAATTATCATAGACGTGCATTCCGGCAGCAGGAGTGCACGTCTTTTTCTTTGACTTTTAGTTTTGCGCTTTAAAGTGCAAAAGCACATGGTTAGAAAGGAGATACCAGGATGATTATTATTTTAAAAAAACAGGCAGACGAAAGAAAAGTAGAGGCATTAAAGCAGGAGATGATCAGTCAGGGACTGTCAATCCATGAATCAGAAGGAGCCAATACCAGGCTGCTGGGCCTGATTGGAGATACTTCTGTCGTGGATCTGCGGCATATTATGGCCAACGAGATTGTGGAAAACGTCAAGAGGATCCAGGAGCCTTACAAGAAAGCAAATCGAAAGTTCCATCCGGAAGATTCCGTGATCAAAGTTGGAAATGTTAAGATTGGCGGAGGACATTTTGCAGTCATTGGAGGCCCGTGCTCCATTGAATCCAAAGAACAGATGGTGGAAGTGGCTGAGAAGGTCAAAGAAGCAGGAGCTCTGCTGCTGAGAGGAGGGGCGTTTAAGCCGAGGACTTCTCCGTACTCTTTCCAGGGACTGCATGGAGACGGATTAAAGCTTCTTCTGGAAGCGAAAAAAGCAACGGGACTTCCGGTGGTAACAGAGATTATGGATGCCAGCCATCTGCCGCTTTTTGAAGATGTGGATCTGATTCAGGTGGGAACCCGGAATATGCAGAACTTTGAATTGTTAAAGGAACTTGGAAAAATCAATAAACCGATTCTTTTAAAGCGGGGAATGGCAAGCACCATTGAGGAATGGCTTATGAGCGCGGAATATATTATGGCAGGAGGAAATGAAAATGTGATTCTTTGTGAGAGAGGAATCAGGACATATGAAACATCTATGAGGAATACACTGGATCTGTCAGCGATTCCGATGATTAAGAAAAAGTCCCATCTTCCGGTGATCGTAGATCCGTCTCACGCAACCGGAATCCGGGATATGGTAGAACCGATGTCTCTGGCAGCAGTGGCAGCGGGAGCTGACGGCCTGATGATCGAGGTTCATAACGACCCGGCCAGGGCCTTGTGCGATGGGCCGCAGTCTCTGACGCCGGAGGCTTTCGCGCATCTGATGGATAAAGTAACGAAAATGAGAGAATTTTTTGAAACTTTATAAGTATGAAAAAAGCCCATGTTGTGCTATAATAAGGGAGAAAACAGCCCGGGAGCGTATGTTCCCGGGTCTTAAGTGCGTCTAAAGGAGAGTAGAATGAAAGTAATCGTTGGCCTGGGAAACCCGGGAAAGAAATATGAGAATACACGCCACAACATAGGTTTTGCGGCGATTGATTATATTGCGGAAAAAGAGGGCATAAACATAAATACAGGAAAACATAAGGCGCTGGTGGGAAGCGGATATATAGACGGAGTCAAAGTACTGCTTGTAAAACCACAGACCTTTATGAATCTGAGCGGGGAAAGTCTGCGGCCGATCATGGATTTTTACAAACTGGAACCGGAAGATTTTCTGGTGATTTTTGATGATATCGACCTGGATGTGGGAAGAATCCGGATCCGCAGAAAAGGCAGCGCCGGAGGTCACAATGGGATCAAAAGCATTATAAGCCATCTGGGAAGCATGGAGTTTCCGAGAATCAAGATCGGAGTCGGAGCGAAGCCGCCGGGATATGATCTGGCGGATTATGTATTAGGCCATTTCAGCAAAGCAGATCAGGAGATTCTGCAGGAACGGTTTGAAGATGTTTATGACGCCGTGAAGCTGATTGTCGGAGATGATATAACGGAAGCGATGAATCGTCATAATAAAAAGAAGTAGGGGATGAAGGTGTTAGAACAAATATTAAAAAATGATAAAGTATATCAGCAGATTCAGGCAGGACTTGAGGAGAACAAGGGTCCTGTTTTTGTATCAGGATGTACGGATACAGCGAAATGGCATCTGTGCAGTTCGTTAAAGAGTCAGGAAACATCTGGAAAATGGAAGATCGTGATTGTGCCGGATGAGATCAAAGGAAGACAGTGGGCGGAAGGCTGCGGCTTCTTTGGTGAAGATGTTTATTTTTTCCCGGCAAAGGATCCGTTGTTTTACAGCGCGGATGTTCACGGCAACGCAATCGCCAAAGAAAGAATGAAATGCATCCAGAAGATCATGGAAGGATCCGGCGGTATTTTTGTCATGGCGGTAGACGCGGCCATGGACCGGGTGGTGCCTCTGGAAGAAATAGAAAAATATCGAATTTTATTAAAAGCCGGAGATATTCTGGAAGAAGAGGCATTTTCCAAAAAACTGGTCGCCTTGGGATATGAAAAGACCGGATTTGTGGAAGCAGCCGGAGAGTTTGCTGTCCGCGGGGGGATTTTAGATGTTTATCCGTATACAGCAGACTGCCCGTACCGAATCGAATTATGGGGCGATGAAATCGACTCTATCCGAAGTTTTGACGCTGAAAGCCAGCGTTCTATTGAAGAAATTGAAACTCTGGTCATCGATCTGGCAACGGAAATCATTCTGGAAGAGGAACGAATTGCGTTTGGTCTTTCTCAAATGGAAAAAGATTATAAGAAACTGGCTGAAGAGTTTCATAAAAAAATGGAAACAGAAAAAGAGGTTCGTCTCAAAAAAGAAATCAAACGAATCAGAGAAGAACTTTCAGAACTCCATATGCTGATTGGAGCGGAAGGATATCTGCCGTATTTTTATGACAAGTTAACCAGTGTTTTAACATATTTCCCGGAAGATACACTGGTTTACCTGGATGAACCGAAACATATAAAAGAACGGGCAGAAGCATTTTTCCTGGAATTTACCGAGAGCATGAAGAGCCGTCTGGAAGGAGGATATCTGCTTCCGAAACAGGCGGATACGGTAACGGAATTCGGAGAAGCGGTACGGCAGATGGAGAAGCATCCAATGGTGTGTCTGAGTATGATTCTGGCAGAGATCGAAGAAATACCGGCAGCAAAGACATTCTTTATGGAAGCGAGGTCCATTCAGTCTTACAACAACAGTTTTGAGAGGCTTTTGAAAGATCTGGCTTCATATCAGGAAAAGGAGTACCGGATTATTGTAGTATCTCCTTCTGTGACCAGGGCGAAACGTCTGGCAGAAGATATGAGAGCTAATCAGCTGACAGTTACCTACGATAAAACGTTATCATCGTCTGTGGCGCCGGGACAGATTGTTGTCACAGCAGGAAAATTGAAAGCAGGAGTTGAATATCCTGAGACAAAATGGGTATTAATTTCAGAAAGTGATATTTTCAAAGGAAGAAAAGAAAAACGAAGAAAGAAAAACAGTGCGCTGAAAGGAGAGAAGATCAAGAATTTCTCTGATATCAGCATTGGAGATTATGTAGTCCATGAAAAACATGGTGTTGGCATTTACCGTGGAATTGAAAAGATTACAGTGGGCGGAGTGGAAAAAGATTATATCAGTATTGAATATCAGGGCGGAGACAATCTGTTTATCCTTGCGTCTGCTCTGGATCAGATTGCGAAATATGCCAGTGCCAACGCGAAGAAACCAAAGATTCACAAACTGGGTGGAAGTGAGTGGAAGAAAACCAAGAGCCGTGTCAAGGGACGGGTTCAGGATATTGCGAAGGAGCTGGTGGAATTGTATGCGATCCGTCAGGCAAAAGAAGGATATGTGTATGATAAAGACAGCATCTGGCAGAAGGAATTTGAGGAAATGTTTCCTTACGAGGAGACGGATGATCAGCTTCAGGCAATTGCGGATACTAAACGGGATATGGAAAGCAGGAAGATCATGGACCGCCTGATCTGCGGGGATGTAGGATATGGAAAGACAGAAGTCGCTATCCGTGCAGCGTTTAAGGCGGTGGACAATGGAAAGCAGGTTGCCTATCTGGTTCCGACTACGATTCTTGCCCAGCAGCATTTCAATACCTTTGTCCAGAGATTTCAGCAGTATCCGATTACAGTCCGCATGCTGTCCCGGTTCTGTACTCCGAAAGAACAAAGGGAAACAATCGAGGGTCTGAAAAATGGTACGGTGGATGTGGTGATCGGAACCCACAGGCTTCTCTCAAAAGATCTCCAGTACAGGAATCTGGGGCTTTTGATCATTGATGAGGAGCAGCGGTTTGGCGTAACGCACAAAGAAAAGATTAAGACCATGAAGAAGGATGTGGATGTTCTGTCTCTGTCTGCCACACCGATTCCAAGAACACTTCATATGAGCCTCATCGGAATCCGTGATATGAGTCTTCTGGAAGAACCGCCTCATGACAGGAGGGCAATCCAGACCTATGTGATGGAGTACAATGAAGAACTGGTAAAAGAAGCGGTCTATCGGGAATTGACTCGTGGAGGACAGGTTTATTATGTGTATAACCGGGTCAATAATATTGCGGAAGTCACGGCACAGCTTCAGAAGCTTATGCCGGATGTGAGAATCGCGTTTGCCCACGGACAAATGAAAGAACGGGAACTTGAAAAGATCATGATGCAGTTTATGGAACGAGAGATCGATATGCTTGTATCAACAACGATCATTGAGACTGGTCTGGATATCCCAAATGTCAATACTATGATCATCCATGACGCCAATCAGCTGGGACTGTCTCAGCTGTATCAGCTGAGGGGACGAGTAGGAAGATCTAATCGGAATGCGTTTGCTTTTCTAATGTACCGGCAGAATACACTGCTGAAAGAAACAGCAGAAAAGAGACTGCAGGCAATCCGTGAATTTACTGATCTGGGATCCGGATATAAGATTGCCATGAGAGACCTGGAGATCCGCGGAGCGGGAAATCTGCTGGGACAGGCGCAGTCAGGGCATATGGAAGCAGTGGGATATGATATGTACTGCAAGATGTTAAATGATGCCGTTATGAGGCTGAAAGGCGAGATCAGGGAAGAAGAGTTTGAAACGGCGCTGGATCTGGACGTCAATGCGTTTATACCATCGTCTTATGTGCGCAATGAATCGCAGAAACTGGAGCTGTATAAGAGAATTTCCGCAATCGAAACAAAAGATGAGATGGAAGACATGACGGATGAGCTCATCGACCGGTTTGGAGATCTTCCGGCAGCTGTGCATAATCTTTTGTATATCGCATTCCTGAAGGCAATGGCCCATACGGCATGTATCATTGATGTAAAACAGAAAGGTGAAAATGTATCCTTTCAGATGAAACCGGATGCAAAAGCAGATGTGGACCGGATTGAAGATGTGCTGAAAGAATTTGATGGAGAGCTGTCCCTGCGGGCAGGAGAAGTTCCGACTTTTGTATTAAATCTGGAAAATACAAAGAAGAAGCAGAGACTGGGAAAAATCGAATCCTGCATCGGCGCTTTGAATGGATTGATAATGAGGTAGTATTGTAGTATAATACTCACAGTAAAAATTATGGAGGAAAATAGGAATGAAGAAATTAGCAAAGAAGCTGTTGTGTTTCACAGCAGTCCTTGCCTTGTCAGTTTCTCTTTTTACCGGATGTACACCGAAGAATGAAAGAACATTATTTGAATATGCCGGACAGGAAGTGAAGTTCCAGGAAGCCCATATATATGCGAGGATCATGCAGTATCAGACAGAAGAACAGTATGGCGCGTATTTTGGGGATGATATGTGGAAGATGCAGGCGGGAACAGATACCAGCGGCAATGCCATCACCATGCAGGAATCTGTCAAAGACGGCGTGATCAATCAGCTGAAGCAGGTAAAAGTTCTTGTGGCTCACGCGGATGATTATGATGTAAAGCTTACCAAGTCTGAAAAGAGTGAACTGGAGGATAATGTAGATTCTCTGGTAAAGACGGACATTGGAAAGAAAGTCATGAAAGACACGGAAGCCGATAAGGACGCAATCATGAATCTGTACCGGGAGATCACCCTGGCCAATAAGGTGATGCAGGCGATCATTGAAGACGCCAATGTAACGGTATCAGATGAGGAAGCCAAGACTGCCACTGTTTACAAGCTGGTATTTACAACAAAGAAAACAGACAGTAAAACAGGAAAAGAAAAAGATATGTCTGATTCTGAGAAAAAGGGCCAGCTGAAGAAAGCACAGTCAGCTCTCAGCGCTCTGAAGGCGGGAGAAGGAGCCAGTTCTGTTGCTAATAAGTTCGGAGTCAGTGATGCAAGCGGAGAAGAATCTTACACAAAAGGAAAATCCGAGTTAGGCAGCAAGTTTGAAGAAGCAGCTTCCAAGCTGGGAACCAATGATATCAGCGGTATTGTTCAGACAGATGACGCTTATGTCATCATCAAGATGATCAATCCAAATGATACAGACGCAATGGCTGCGAATAAGCAGACTCTTTTGCAGGAAAAGCAGCAGGAAGCTTACGAAAAAGTCTATAAAAAATGGACCAAAGACGCAGATAAAGAATGGGACGATGAAAAATCAGTTAACCAGAAGCTGTGGGATGAAGTAGAATTTACTTACAAAGCAACAACAGCGGCTTCAACGACAGAGAATTCTTCCACGACAGCGGAAGATGGAAGCTCTGCAGCGACAACAGAGAGCAGCAAATAGCAAAAAACAGGATAGATACAAAGTCCGGAAGGAAATGGTCATTTCCTTCCGGACTTTATTTTTTTGCACAAAAGAGTGAAGAAAAATATTTTTTTGATATTTTTCTTCAAAAAGATTGCAAAACATCAAACTGTTTTTTGAAAGTGCTGAATGATATACTGCAATTACAGGTGAGGTGAACATATGAATAAGAGATCTCGGGAAATATTATCTCAGCTAATCAAGAAAAATGAATATGGCCAAAATTTATCAATTCAAAATTTGGCAGAAATGTTTGATGTTTCCATAAGGACCATTCGATATGACATCAATCAGGTCAATGATTTTCTCAAAGAAAATGGTCTGGAGCAGGTTCGTCTGGGAAACCAGGGGATCATTGAAACAACACCGGATATTCGGAATGCAAAGACGTCATTGATGAATGAAGGCTTTTATTCTTTTAAACTTTCAAGGAACGAACGTATTTTTTTTACAGCAGTGCTTTTGATTGGAGCGGATGACTATATTACATTGTCTGATATCGCGGACTGGCTGTTTGTCAGCAGGTCGACTGTCATACAGGATTTAGAACATGTTAAGGAATTCTTCCGCAGACATCAGCTGTATCTGTTGTCACATTCTAATAAAGGAGTATTGCTGGAAGGAAGGGAGATTGATAAAAGAAGACTGATTTTCGATATGATTCAGTCTAACAGCAGTGTTTTCAGGGAAGAACCGATTTTTCAGCATCTGATGGAGTGTTTATCTAAAAACGCGCAGGTGGATCTGGAAGACCGGACGATGATCGAGAAAATTATCAATGAAGCAGAGCACGCATATGGCCGGTTCCTGACTGATCAGGCTTTTATGCAGATACGGATTTACTTTGAAATATCGCTGTATCGTCTTCTGCGGGGACATTATGTGGAGAGCATGGGAGAAAAAAACAGTAAGTATCCTATGGCGCAGGGGATTATGCAGCAGATCCAGAGATTTATCGTAAAAGAAGTGCCGAAAACAGAAAGCGCTTTTTTAGCGGAAGTGCTCAATCGAGTCAAGTACATAAAAAAGACTACGAGCAATCAGGAAATCGTAAAAATGCAGGTGATCACAAGGACATTTATTGAAAATATTTCAAAGGATATCGGGAGAAACCTGCAGGGCGATTATATTTTTTATGAGAATCTGATCAACCATCTGGAATCTACATTTTCCGCAGTAGGGAAAGGACCGGGAATCGGTTCTGTTGTGGATGAAGTAATCCAGAGATATCCGAAAGTGCAGGAGGCAGTCAAACGGAACGTATATGTGCTGGAGGAATATATCGGAAGGAAACTTTCAGAAGAAGAAATTGCCTATATTGTTATCCATGTCTGCGCGGCCATTGAGCGCAATAACAATGAAGCGACGAGATATTCTGTCATACTTGTCTGCAACGGCGGAATTGGAACATCCCAGCTGCTTCTGGCAAGACTGGAAAAGTTTTTCCATCTGGATGTTCTGGATATCATCCCGGCGCATGATATAAAAAATGTGGATATGAGCAATGTGGATGTGATTATTTCGACCATCTCTCTGGATCAGGAAAACGTGGAATATATTCAGGTTGATCCGCTGCTGAATGATGAAGACTGCATCCGGGTAGGAGAAAAACTTTCGAAAATTAAGCCGAGAAACCAGAAAAAAAGTGAACCGGTTTCCGCCGGAAATGAAGAACCGGTCAGATATCTGGAAAAAATCAGGACAATTCTGGAAGAGAACCAGCAGGAAACCAGGTTAGGAGAAATTCAGGATGTGATCGATGAATTTTTTCAGAAAAAAGAAGAGGTTCTTCTGACAGACCTTTTGAGGCCACAGGCTATTTCGCTGAATGTGGAGTGCGGCGACTGGAGAGAGGCCATACGGGCATCGGCAAAATATCTTTTGAAGGAAAAAGCAGTGACGGAACGTTACGTAGAAGCCATGGTGCAGAATGTAGAGAAAAACGGGCCATATATTGTGCTGGCCCCGGGATTTGCGCTTCCTCATGAAGCTTTAAACGCAGGAGCAGTGAAGGTCGGTATGAGTCTGATCCGTCTGGCGCATCCGGTTCCTTTTGGAAAAGAAGAAATGGATCCCGTTGAATGGGTATGCTGTCTGAGCGCGATCAATAAAGAAACACATCTGAAAGCAATGTTTCAGCTGGTCAACCTGTTTTATGATCCAAAATTCCGAAAGGAAATCCAGGAGAGTAAAACGCCGGAAGAAGTTTTTAAAGTAATCAATCAATATGAGTATGAAACGAGGTAAAGGAATATGATTTGGGAAGACTTAAATGAGAATCTGATTATGCCAGATCTGAAAGCTGGAAGTTCAGACGAAGTATTTCAGCAGTTAGGGGGACTTCTGGTATCAGAAGGATACTGCAAATCCAGCTACGTGCAGGCATTAACAGAGAGAGAAAAAGATTTTCCTACCGGGATTAATATGGGAAATATAGGGATTGCCATTCCCCACACAGACAAAGAACATGTTATAAAAGGCGCGGTTGCCATCGGAGTTTTAAAGGAACCGGTGCATTTCTATCAGATGGGAACCAATGATGAAAACGTAGAAGCAAAATTGATTTTTATGCTTGCGGTCAAAGATCCGAAAGAGCATCTGGTCTTCCTGCAGAGGATTCTGATGATCCTGCAGGATCAGGAAGTGCTGAAGCAGCTGATCGAGACTAAAAACAAGCAGGAAATTATAAACATTATCAAAGAAAAAGAAGAGCAGTTATAAGTAAGGAGGAAATCAGATGAAAGCAGTGAACATTTTATCCGTATGTGGATCAGGAACAGTAACGTCATCCATGGTAGCAGCAAAATTAAAAGAAAAATTAGGAGACAGAGGATATTCTGTATCTACAACAGAGGCCAGACCAACGGAAGCCTTAAATCTTGCCCAGTCAGGAAGATTTGATATTATCACCCACACGAGTCCGCTTCCAGATGGTGACTATGGAATCCCTGCAGTGAATGCGTTTGCATGTATTACAGGAATAGGAGAGGATCAGTTTTTTGATCAGGTGGAAGAAGCTTTGAAATCTGTTGGAAAGTAGAAGATAGCCGGAGTCATTCTGAAATATAGGGAGGAAGCTATATGATTATATTAGAAACATTAAAGGCCGTTATTGATAACTTTGGATCTGCCATTGTAGTTCCATTTATCATTTTTATCATAGCATTGATATTCCGTGTAAAACCAGCAAAGGCATTTTTGTCAGGGTTATACGCCGGAGTATCTCTGGAAGGTTTTACACTGATCATTGGCGCTTATACGCCGATCATTACACCGCTGGTACAGAACATGTCAGATGTTATGTCCAATATCACAGGTGTTCACTTAAATACCTTTGACGTAGGATGGCAGGCGACTTCAGTTGTAGCGTTTGCAACCAGTGCGGGAATGATTTATCTGGGACTTGGAATCGCCCTGCAGACCATCTTATTCCTTGTAAAATGGACGAACATTTTCCAGCCGTCTGATCTGTGGAATAACTATTCTTACATTGTATGGGGAGCTATGGTAATCTTCAGTACCCACAACTTTGCTCTGGGAATCGCATGTATGATTCTTCTGAATCTGTACAGTCTTCTGATTTCAGAATTAGTAGCAAAACGCTGGTCTAAATATTATAATTATCCGAATTGTACGATCATTGCTATGCATAACGTAGAACCGGCAATCTTTGCAATCGCAATCGATCCTATTCTGAATAAATTAGGTTTAAATAAAGTAAAACTGAATCCAAAATCCATTGAAAAGAAACTTGGATTTATCGGAGAACCGATGACTCTTGGATTTATTCTTGGAGCTTTGATCGGAATCCTTGGAAGCATTGATAAGCTGGGTACTTTAGCCGGCTGGGGAGATGTGCTGGAAGCCGCTATCGCAACAGCAGCGATCATGGCAATTTTTCCGAAAATCGCAAGTATGTTTGCACAGGCATTCGCTCCGATCACAGAAGCAGCCAGAGTATTTATGGGAAAATCCGGGGACAGAGAGTGGTATATTGCCGTTAATGACGCGGTTGGATATGGTGAGCCGGCAACACTGACCAGTGGACTGCTCCTGATTCCAATCATGGTTATCATCGCAACGATCCTTCCTGGAAACCAGGTTCTTCCGGTTGTCGATCTGCTGGCAATTCCGTATATGGTACAGGGACTGGTAGCAGTATATAAAGGAAATATGTCTAAGATCCTGGTAGCAGGAATCATCTGGTTCAGCCTTGGACTGTTAATGTGTACCTATACAGCGCCGCTGTTCACAGAAGTAGCAAGATCCGCAGGATTCGCGATCCCGGCAGGGGCTGCCATGATCACAAGTTTCAATATTCTTGGAAAACCAATGCTCGGATTTGTTTTCCTGGCATTCTTATCCGGAAATCCACTGTTTATTGGAATTGCGGTTGCGGTTTACGCAGTTGCGTTCATCATCTTTAAGACAAAGAATCAGCAGATTGTGGAATATCTGGACCGCCAGGCAGATAAAAATGACACAGCCACAGAACAGCAAGGAGTATAGGAATGAAAATAGATGTCAATGAATTTTTAAAACCATGCAGCTGCGGAAGAAAACATGAAATTGTCGTAGATGACATTATTATTGAAAGCGGAGCCATCTCACAGCTTCCGGATATTTTGAAGAGACCTGCATATGCGGACAAGAAATCACTGGTAATGATCTGCGATGAAAATACATATGAAGCTGCAGGAAAACAGGTAGAAGAACTGATTCCAGGCTTGAAAAAGATCGTACTGAATCCGGAAAATCTTCATGCCAATGAACATGGAGTAGAAGCAGCGAAAAAAGGTCTGGACGAAGTCGGCGGAGCGGATCTGATGATCGCGGTTGGTTCTGGAACGATTCATGATATTACAAGATATCATGCTTATGAGATGAAAATTCCATTCTTTTCTGTACCGACAGCCGCAAGTGTAGATGGATTTGTTTCAACAGTGGCTGCAATGACATGGCACGGCTTTAAGAAAAGTTTTACTGCTGTATCACCGGTCGTTGTTGTGGCAGATACGGATATTTTCAAGAAAGCACCGCTGCGTCTGACAGCATCCGGAGTCTCTGATCTCCTTGGAAAATATACAGCGCTGGCTGACTGGAAGATCACCCATCTGCTGACTGGAGAATATATCTGTGATGAGATCTGCAGCATGGAATATGAGGCTCTTGACCGGTTAAAAGAAAGTCTGGATGGACTGACCACAGGAGATGCAGATGCATATGAGAATCTGATGTACGGACTGCTCCTTTCCGGTCTTGCAATGCAGATGACAGGCAATTCAAGACCAGCGTCCGGAGCGGAACATCATATGTCCCATTTGTGGGAAATGGAAGTAATCAACGATTATATCGATTTTTATCATGGAGAAAAGGTTGGCGTCGGCTTAGTGCTTGCCTCTAAAATCTATCATAAAGCGGCAGAAAAAATGGAAACCGGAGATTTTAAAGTAAAAGATGCCATGCCGGTGGAAGAAGAACTGATCCGGAAAAACTTCAGCAAACCGGGAATGTTTGAGATCATTATGGAGGAAAATACACCAAACCTTCTGGATGAAGTGGATCCGGCAAAATTGGTGGAAAAGAACGAGGAGATTATTTCTATAATCCGGGAAATTCCGACAGCAGAGGAACTGGTTGAAATGATCGAGAAAGTGAAGGGAGTAAAATCTCTGGAAGACCTTGGATTTGATGAAAGCTACCAGGTGAAAACCGCAAATCTGTCACCGTATGTCAGGGCAAGAATCACTTTTATGAGACTTCTGAAATTCTATGATTTCTATGAGGAGGTCATATCATGTTAGAAGAATTAAAGCAGCAGGTATATGAAGCAAATATGGAACTGCCTGCCAAAGGGCTGATCACTTATACATGGGGAAATGTAAGCGGCATTGACCGGGAGAAAGGATTATTTGTAATTAAGCCAAGCGGCGTGCCGTATGAAGAATTAAAACCGGAAGATATGGTTGTCATGAATCTGCAGGGGGAGAAGATAGAAGGTGAAATGAACCCTTCTTCTGATACGCCGACACATCTGGAACTGTATCGGGCCTTTGAAACTCTGGGAGGCATCGTACACACCCATTCACCATGGGCAACTTCATGGGCGCAGGCAGGAAGATCCATTCCATGTTATGGAACAACACATGCAGATTATTTTTACGGTGAGATTCCCTGCGCAAGATCTCTGACAAAGGAAGAGATTGAAGATGACTATGAAAAGAATACTGGAAAAGTCATTATAGAAACTTTTGCAGATGGGAATCCAGACTATGTGCCGGGCGTTTTATGTACCAATCATGGTCCGTTTACCTGGGGGAAAGATGCGGCTCAGGCAGTACACAATGCAGTAGTGCTGGAAGAGGTGGCAAAGATGGCTTACCGGACAGAGCAGCTGAAAAACCAGACAGTCGGAGCGCCGGGATATCTGCAGGATAAACACTTTTTCCGGAAACATGGCGCAAATGCATACTATGGTCAGCCGGGAAAATAAACACAGGTAAATTTCAGTGAAAACTGGTTTACAAAATATGTTATAACGCTTTTGAAAAGGCTTTTGTCCTTGCGGACAAAAGCCTTTTCACCATCATGGAGAAATATTGAAACTGATCAGGACAAAACAGCAGAAAGGAGACTGCCAGATGAAAGACAAAATCAGACAGATCGAAAGCTTTATTTTAGATATGGACGGAACCATTTATCTTGGAAATGAATTGTTTGATTATACACAGGATTTTTTAAAAACCGTGGAGGAAACCGGAAGAAAATACTATTTTTTCACTAACAATTCATCCAAGAGTCAGCAGGCATATATTGACAAGCTGGCCGGAATGGGGATTATGATTCGGCCGGAACAGATGATGATTTCCAGTCATGTGATGATTCAGTATCTGAAGCAGCATCATCCCGGAGAGAGTCTCTATGTGGTAGGAACCCCGTCATTGTTAAAAGAATTTGAAGCTTATGATATGCCGCTGACGGAAATCGATCCGGACATTGTGATTCTTGGATTTGATACGACACTGACCTATGAGAAAATGTCAAAAGCCTGTCATTATGTGAGAAATGGATGTACCTATTATGGAATCAATCCGGACTGGAATTGTCCGATTGAAGGAGGGGATTTCATACCGGACTGCGGCTCCATGGCAAAGATGATCGAAGCGTCCACGGGAAGATTTCCGGAATTTTTCGGCAAGCCATCCAAACATACATTGGACTACATAATAGAAGAAACAGGATGCAGGCCGGAGGAAATTGCCATCGTAGGCGACAGACTGTATACCGATATTGCGGTGGCGGATGGGAGTCCGGTCACATCTATTTTAGTATTAAGCGGAGAAAGTACGATGGAGGATGTGGAAAAAAGTGATGTAAAACCGGATGTCATTGTGGATACTTTGGAAAATATTACAGAGATTTTGAAAGATAACAAGGAATGATTTGAGGTGAAATCCATATAATATGTCCAGGAGGACATATTATGGAAGATTACAGAAATTTGAAAATGCAAATGCACGATATGGAGGCAGGATGCAGTGCCATGGCCTGGGAGACGCAAGACGGAAAACATCTGTGGGGACGGAATTTCGATCACAGCAGGATTGCAGAAGGAAGTCAGATCATCTATCTTCCAGAAGGAACTTCATATACTATGTGGCGGCCGGAATTGAAATCAGGGGAAGAGGACAAAACAAAATATGCCTGCCTTGGGACTGGTTTTACGGGAATCTGGCAGGCGCCGGTATTGTATGAGGGAATCAATGAGAAGGGGCTGGCAGGAGGTCAGCTTTATTACCGGGGATTTGCCAGGTATGAGTCTGCGTGTAAGTCAGGAACCCGGAAACTGCAGCCTCCGTTTGTCGTGCTGCACCTGCTGGCTCAGTGTGGGACGGTAAAAGAAGCGGTAGAGATGATAGAAGAGAAAATTACTCTGATGGATACAAAACTGCTTGGAACAGTACCGCCTCTTCACTGGGCTTTTTATGACCGGATGGGAGAGATGGCAGTCCTGGAGCCAGAGGAAAATGGAGTTCGCATTTACCGCAGTACCATCGGGATTATGACCAACAGTCCGGGCTATGAGTGGCACCGGATAAATCTGCTGAATTATGCCGGGCTGCGGGATCTGGATTATGAGGAAGCTGACTTTGGAACAGAGAAAATGCAGCAGTGCTTTTCCGGCAGCGGCGCCCAGGGACTTCCCGGTGATTTTACCTCTCCTTCCCGGTTTGTGCGACTGGCGTTTTTAAAGAAATATGCAGTAAAGGGAAGGAATGAAGAGGACGGCGTGGTTTATATGTTTCGCCTGCTTCAAAATGTTTCATTTCCACTGGGGGCAGTCCGTGTAACAGATCAGGGACATATCACGGAATATGACAAAGAGGTAACGCCATATGATTATACTGTGTACACATCAGTTATGTGCCCGGAATCTCTGAGGTTTTACTGGAATATCTATGATGATCTGCAAATCCACTATGTCGATCTGAATCATCTGATCAGGAAAAAAGAAATCCTTTTATTTCCGCTGGAAAACAAAGGAGAATTTATGTGCCTGTCCTGAAATTGACAAAAACAATTAAAAATTGACTGATGCAACAAAATTGACAAAAATAGCGAAAATTTGACAAAAAGGGAGAATGCCAGGAAGATTGACAAAGGAAAGGAACTATGAGATAGTGTATATACACGAAAACGGAGGTATAATATGCAGAAAAGAAAAAGTGACTGCTATTGTATTACTCTGCGAAGAGCAGCGCAGACAATTTCTGACTTATATGATGCCCATATGGCAGTGATAGGAATTACAGTTAATCAGTATTCTCTTCTCAGTGATCTGGGGCATTTTCCCCACTGCAGCGTCAGTGAACTGGCGGAATACGCAGGACTTGAAAGGACGACTGTTGTGAGGGCCTTGAAACCTCTGACGGCAAAAGGATTTGTGAAAGATCTGGCAGATGAAGGAGAACGGAAAAAAGATCTTTGCCTGACAGCAGAAGGAGAAGAGATTGTGAAAAAAGGAAGGACAATCTGGCATCAGGAGCAGGAAGAGATTGAAAGACGCCTTGGAAAAGCCGGCGTGTCAAAGCTGCAGGAGTTATTAGGGAAACTGATGGAAGAAAGATGAAAAGCAATGAAACTTCAGGAGAATGTATAGAAAGGAGAAAAAATGATTTATCGAAGTGAACAGATGGAAGAACAGGCCGTTCTGCAGGCGGCGGCTCAGATGTGTGCCGCGGCAAGAACAGCGCCAAAAGCAAAAGGAATCGATGAAATCTGCACAGTGGTGCTGACCGGGAAAGAAAAAGAGATCCTTGCGGAAAAAATGGAAGAAATCGGAGAAAGAGATTTCGGAGCGAATGCAGCCGACTGGTATTTGAGAGATGCTCAGAATGTGAAAGATGCCCAGGCAGTGGTATTGATTGGTGTAAAAAAAGAATACCGGGGAATTGCAGGGTGCTCTTTCTGTGGATTTGATAACTGCGGCGCCTGTAAGCAGGAAGGAGGCCGGTGTGCCTTTGGTTATGTCGACCTTGGCATAGCTCTGGGATCTGCCGCTGCAGTGGCGGCAGACGCAAGAATTGATAACAGGATCATGTTTTCTGCAGGAAAAGCATGGATGGAAATGGGGAAATCATTAAAAGATACGGCATGGCAGGGGATTGCCCTGAGTGCGACGGGGAAAAATATCTTCTTTGACCGGAAGAAAAAATAACAGGAGCCGCCGGGGGTGGAAGAATACCGGCACGAAGGAGTAAAACATGAAAGATGACGTCATAAATCATTCAGCTAAATTTTCAAAATCTGAAAAAGAACTTCATAAATATATCTGTTCCCATCTGGATGAAATCCAGCATCTGACAATCAGGGAACTGGCAGGACAGGCCGGAACGCATCCCAATACTGTGGTACGCTATTATAAAAAACTCGGATATGAAGGATTTACAGAATTTAAGGGAAGGATTCAAAATGATCTGAAGGAGCTGAGATATGATGATTTTATGATTCGCAACTCTGAGCAGGTGATACATACAGTAAATAAAATGGAAGCATTGTACCGCAATGTAGTAAAAGAAACTAAGAAGAGGCTTTCCATTTCCCAGATGCAGAAGATCCTGAAAGAAATGAATCGCAGAAAATATGTGGATTTTATCGTTTATGATGCAAACAAGGCACTGGCGGAATATGCTTCTCACTACTTTTTTATTACAGGGAAAATCTGTAATGTATATACAAGTATAGATGAACAGATTCTGTTTGCTATGAATGCAGATCCAAAAGACCATATGATTTTTATGATCAGCAGAAGCGGCGCTTCTAAGAGAATGGTAAAGACCGCCAGGATTATGCATAATCGGGGAATGTTTACTGTATTGTTCAGCAAATCAAAGAAAACGATTGTGTCGTCTTACTGTGAAGAGACTGTCACGGCACTCTATGCCCATGATTTTGAAAAGCTGGGAGACTGTATGTTCTATACTTCGGTAAAATATCTGCTGGACTGCATCATTGGCAGCTATTATGCGTCCAATTATGATGAAATCCTGAAAAATGTGGAAGATTATCGGAAAGAATATCTGGGAGCTGAAACTTCAAAGAAAAATAAAAAAAGATGAAAAGAAACGCTGTACACGAAAAAAGCGAAAATTATGTGGAATTTTGTGTACAGCGTTTCGATATTTTACAAAGATGTTTACAGAAATCTGGCGGATGATACAATGAAATCAGTTCAAAAATGAAAGATTAAAGAAAGAGGTGGAAATATGCTTCATAAAACATTAAAACCATTCCCGGACAATTTTCTTTGGGGAGCCAGCACTTCCGCATATCAGGTGGAAGGAGCCAGCCTGGAAGACGGAAAAGGTCCATCCTGTCAGGATGTAAAAGAAGTGCCGGAGGGAACTTCTGATCTGAAAGTATGCGCGGATCATTACCATCGCTATAAAGAAGACATTGCGCTGATGGCAGAAATGGGATTCAAGGCATACCGTTTCTCTATCGCATGGACAAGAATCCTGCCGGAAGGAACCGGAGAGGTGAATCCGAAAGGAATTGAATTTTATAATAACCTGATTGATGAATGTCTGAAATATAACATAGAACCGATTGTTACCATGTTTCATTTTGATATGCCGGCCGCCCTGGATCAGAGAGGATCATGGTCCAACAGAGAGTCTGTTGACTGGTTTGTAAATTTCTCAAAGATTTTATTTGAGAAATTCGGCGACAGAGTAAAATACTGGCTGACGATCAATGAGCAGAACATGCTGACGCTGGTAGGTCCGGTAATCGGAACTATGACAATTCCGGAAGGATGCACCAATGAGTTAAAAGAGATTTATCAGCAGAATCATCATATGCTGGTAGCCCAGGCCAAAGCAATGGCGCTGTGCCATGAAATGCTTCCGGATGCTAAAATCGGTCCTGCGCCGAACATTTCCATTATTTATCCGGAAAGCTGCAGACCGGAAGATACCATCGCGGCTCAGAACGCCAATGCAATGCGCAACTGGCTGTATCTGGACGCTTATGTCTATGGAAAATACAACAATCTGGTATGGGCATGGCTGGAAGAAAAGGATGCCTGCCCGGAATTTGCTCCGGGAGATGAAGAAATCCTGAAAAACGCACATCCGGATTTCATCGGATTTAATTATTACAATACATCTGTGTGCAAAGAAAGCGACGGAACAGAGAAAGGCGGAGCAGTTTCACAGCAGGAGAATTCAGGAGAAGCAGGGCTATTTGATGGAGTGAAGAACCCATATCTGAAGACGACAGAGTTTGGCTGGGAAATTGACCCGGTAGGATTCCGCGGAACGATCCGGGAAATCTATTCCAGATATCATCTGCCGATGCTGGTAACAGAAAACGGACTGGGAGCTTACGATAAGCTGACAGAGGACGGAAAAGTACATGATCCGTACCGCATCGAATATCTGCGCAAGCATATTGAACAGATTCAGCTGGCAATCACAGATGACTGTGAAATGATGGGATACTGTCCATGGTCAGCGATTGACCTGATTTCCACTCATGAAGGAATGGTCAAGAGATATGGATTCATCTATGTGGACAGAGATGAATTTGACTTAAAGACAATGGACCGCTACCGCAAAGACTCCTTCTACTGGTATAAGAAAGTCATTGCTACTAATGGGGCAGATTTGTCTGACGAGTGTTAAACATAGATAAATCAGCAGGTGAAAAATCAAAAAATTAAAAGACGGCGTCTGAACCAATCGATTCAGGCGCCGTCTTAAATTCTGCTTAAATATCAGTTTTTTAGCCCTGGCTCTTTGCCCATGCGTCCAGCTTGTCGCTTTCAGCCTGTGCAGCTTCCATGCTGTCGGCTTTTACGCCATAGTAGAATTTGATCTTAGGCTCTGTTCCGGATGGACGAACGCATACCCATGCTCCGCCTTCCAGTTCATAGTAAAGAACATTGGAGTTTGGAAGTCCGATCGGAGATGTTTCTCCTGTAGAAACATCTAAGATTGTATCGTTGCTGTAGTCACGTACTTTCTCAACTTTATATCCGGCAATCTCTTTTGGCGGATTCTCACGGAATGCATTCAGCATGCTCTGCATCTTATCCATTCCTTCCAGTCCAGGGAAGTCCATAGCGGTGATGCGGTCAAGATAGTATCCGTATTTTTCATACATTTCAAGCATAATATCCCATAATGTCTTGCCCTGAGTTGCATAGTAAGCAGCAGCTTCACACAGAGCAACAGTTGCGGATACGGCATCCTTATCTCTTGCGTAAGTACCGATCAGGCATCCGTAGCTTTCTTCCAGTCCGAAGAGATATGTACCCTTTCCGGATTTTTCGAATCCGAGGATTTCTTTTCCAATCCATTTGAATCCTGTCAGAACTTCGATCAGTTTTACATTATAGGCATCTGCGATAGCGTCTACCAGGTTTGTAGTAACGATAGATTTAACAACAGCGCCGTCTTCCGGAAGAGAACCATTGATAGCTTTTCTCTGGCTCAAAACATATTCGCATAATAAAGATCCGGACATGTTTCCTGTCAATGGAATATAGTCGCCGCTCTTGGAATCTTTTACATATACGCCCAGACGGTCAGCATCAGGGTCAGTAGCAAGAACCAGGTCAGCGTCTTTTTCTTTTGCAAGAGCAAGACCTAACTCAAATGCTTCTTTTGCCTCTGGGTTTGGATAACTTACGGTAGGGAAGTCTCCGTCCGGAAGTTCCTGTTCAGGAACGACATAGACATTTTCGAATCCCAGGTCGCTCAGCACCCTCCGTACTGGAAGATTTCCCGTACCGTGAAGAGGAGTATATACGATTTTAAGTTTGGAAGACATCTCATCGATGGCTTTCTGATTGAATACCTGTTTTTCTACTTCAGCAATGTAAGCATCGTCTACTTCGGCACCGATCACTTCATATAATCCGGCTTCCATTGCTTCTTCTTTGGAAATTGTCTTGCAGGTGGAGATATCTGTGATAGCGTTAACCTTGGCGGTAACTCCAGATGCGTGAGGGTCTGTGAACTGTGCTCCGTCTTCCCAGTATACTTTGTATCCGTTATAAGCCGGAGGGTTATGACTTGCGGTAATGTTGATACCGGCGATGCAGTTTAAATGTCTTACTGCGAAAGATAATTCCGGTGTAGGGCGAAGAGATTCAAAGATAAAAGCTTTGATTCCGTTGGCAGCAAGGCAGCGTGCAGCTTCATCCGCAAATTCCGGAGACATATGTCTGGAATCGAAAGCGATCGCAACACGTTTTTTGTCTGTGTTCTGCTCTAAAATATAATCAGCCAGACCCTGAGTTGCTTTTCTTACAACATAAATATTCATGCGGTTGATACCAGCGCCGATGATTCCACGGAGACCGGCGGTACCAAAGGCAAGATCAGCGTAAAAACGCTCTTTGATCTCATTGTCATCATTTTCAATGGCTTTTAATTCTTTTTTGGTGTCTTCATCAAAATAAGGATTGGTAAGCCATTCCTGATAGGTTTCTTTGTAGTTCATAAATTACTCCTCCTTTAGTTGTTAAAAATGCCTTTGTTTAATTATACCCTAAATGCGACTAAAATACATTATAAATTTGTACATATTTTTCGAGAAAAATCGTTCGAAGCTCTTTTGCCAGGGTAAATTCTTCTAATTTATTGATATAACGGGGGGAAACCCAGTGTTTTTTATGAGACATATACTGATTTGAGATTTTCCAGAACTTCTCCGGGAAGAGCAGGAGGGCGTACAGACAGCGCAGATCCCTTATGGTAAGAGGAAATTCGCGGGTATAACTCCGGATGACAGTTTCACAGCAGGAAAACCGATAATCATTCTTTTCGAGAACTTTTCTCAGAAAGCAGTACAGATCCAGAATCGGATATCCATAGAAAAAATGTTCGAAATGGATCAGTGCGGGACCGCCTTCTGTCATGATGACATTGTGATGGCTGCACGCGCCGTGACACCACCCGTTTTTTGAAGGAGGTGAGCTGCGCAGAAGCTCCAGTGATGTCTCCATCTGTTTCTGATATTCAGGAAAATGTTCCAGAAACCGGTATTCAAAGGTGCCTTTGTTCTTTTTGCCGCGGATAAAGCGGCTGATGCTCTTCATTTCAGAATATTTCTGCTGGTAATGTTTGAAAACAGAGGTATATTTCCGCAGATGATCAGATGAGTAAGAAAGTTCTGCGGATATTTTATGCAGATTTCCCAGAGTGCAGGCAGCCGCCTTAAGGTCTTTTAAGGAGTGGATGTCACATTCAGATCCGGAAAAAGTTTTTCTTAAGGCAAAGGATTCATAGTATTTATCATAGGAAAGGAAACAGCCGCTTTTGTTAATGATGTATTGATCTGTATATGGAAATCCGGCTGACTGCAGGGTTTTCGTCCAGTTAGAAACAGCCAGAAGTCGTTCTTCAGACAGTGATGTTTGTGAAAGGGCATATACTTCACGTCCGGTAAAGCATAAGATTCCGCCGCGTCCTCTTTTCAGACGGTTTACACAAATATCATATTGATCTAATAGCATTTGATATTTTTCGTTCAACATATATCCTCCTCAAAGTTCTACCTCTAATGATATGAAAAAACGAAAAGGAATATGATGATTCCACAGGAAAATAATGGCGCTTGCTCTGACAGAAGGAATACGATATACTGTGAAAATCATAGGAAGGGAGTATGAAATAAATGAAAAGGAAATTACTGGCTGCTGCTGCGCTGACGGCAGGGGTTCTGCTGATCGCAGGCTGCGCAAAAAGGGAGACAGGAAACGGGGTTACAGCCTGGGGAGATGAAAAGGCCTCGGAAGTTCCGGTAACTGAGAGAGTAAGATCAGTACCATCAGATACCGCCGAAGAAAAAAATACTGCCACTGAAAAAGACGAGCAGGAACAGCCGAAGGAAGGAAAGGGGACTTTTGACGGATGGGCGGATTCCGGATCTGTGGAAATAAAAATGCAGGAAGGGGGATATCAGACTTTCTTTGTGGAAGATGACAGCGTAAGGGAAGTTCTGAATCAGAAAGGAGAAGGCAGCGAGATCACATTCACGTATGGAGCAGTGGAGGGGCAGATAAATCGGAAAATAATTTCGGTCAAATAATTGCTTAAGGAAAAAGTAAGACTTTTTCAGCTTTTCTGTCACAAATCGTTCATCTTTTTTGCGTATAATAAAGAAAAACAAGGATAATGAAAAAAGTCACACTGTTGAAGGTTTGCGATAAAGAGGTGGGAATAATGAGAAAATATTTAACGATTGAAGAAATCAGAAACGCAGAGAGGTTAAAGGCAATGGATCGGGAAGCCGGCATCATAGAGAGCAGCGCGGGAGCGCCAAGACACAGCGCAGGTCAGAAGATTCTTGCAGGTGCGGCGGTAGCAGCTGCAGTCTGGGCTGCGGTTGCTTTCCGTAAAAGAAACAGGCCCCAATAATCTCATAAATATAATATACGAAACAAGGCCGGATGTCTGTTGATCAGACGTCCGGCCTTGTGAATGATTAAGAAAAATAAGAAGATTTTAGTAGTCTTTTACATCAAGCTTGAAATATTTCTGAGGATGCGCGCAGACCGGACATTCTTTTGGAGCTTCTTTTCCATAATGGACATGTCCGCAGTTGGTGCAGATCCATGCAACTTCAACATCTCTCTTATAAACGATATCATCCTCTAGGTTGGCAGTTAACTTCTGATAACGTTCGTCATGATGCTTTTCAATATCGGCAACCATTTCGAAAAGGTTTGCGATCTCATCAAATCCTTCTTCTCTTGCTTCTTTAGCGAAGGTCGGGTACATTTCTATCCATTCAAAGTTTTCACCGCTGGCAGCATCCTTCAGATTTTCAGGTGTAGATGGAACGCTGCCGCCATGGAGCAGTTTAAACCAGATTTTTGCGTGTTCTTTTTCGTTCAAAGCGGTTTCTGCAAAGATATTGGCAAACTGTACATATCCATCGCTTTTTGCCCTGCTGGAGTAGAAATCATATTTTGTACGGGCCTGAGATTCGCCGGCAAAAGCGGCCATTAAATTTGCTTCTGTTTTCGTTCCTTTTAATTCTGGCATAATCATTAACCTCCTAAATAAAAATAATAACTGTTACTATTATTGTAATACAATTCTAGAAAAAGTCAAGCTGGTTTTGTAAGAAGCTTCTTACCATATTATAAACCATATTGGAAAAATAATACACGAAAACGCTGTGCATTCTGGCAGGAAAGAGGGTGTGACAGTACAGGTGCAGTTATGCTATAATAGAAAGCGTCTTATTTTTCTGGAAACTGCATAGAATAATCAAAAAGCAGGAAAGAAAACCATGAAAAAACTGATATGCATAATGGGGGTTCTGATTCTGACAGTCACAGGCTGTCAAAAACAGCAAAATGAAAGTCAGAGAGAAGATGTACAGTATGCAGTATGCAGACAAAGTGTGCTGCCGAAAGAACTGAAACAGATCATCAAAGAGGAGAAAAAAGAGGCGTGTCATTTTACGTATTCTACTCAGGATTACACTTATTATGTTGTTGGATATGGCAGACAGAAAGGAAAGGGATATCAGATCAAAGTGAAGAGTTTTCAGATGGATGAGAGCCATATTTATATTGATACAACTTTGATCGGTGTAACGAAAGAGCACCAGAAAGAAGGGACGTCGTATCCGTATCTGGTACTGAAAAGCCAGTACTATGAAAAAGACGCTGTTTTCCGTTAAAAATAATAAAAAGTTTAGAATAGTTTTATTGATTTATAAAATAAGAAAACATATAATGGTGCTTATGAATCGAAGGAGGAACTAATTTGAAGGATCAACAGAATAACAAAAATAAAAAAGACGATGAAAACAAGAAAAAGACTGCGAAGATGCTTGGCATCTTTCTTGTGATTTCAATTCTTGGAACGTTCTTCTTTAACCAGGTATTATCGAAATGGCAGAATGGGACAGAAACAACCATTACTTATGATAAATTTATCGAGATGCTGGATGATAATGAAGTGAAAAGTGTTGAAGTCACAGACAATCAGCTGAAAGTGACGCCGAAGAATTCTGAAAACCCGATTCAGAAGACGACATATATCGTAGAAAGAATCAGTGGGGATTATCAGCTGGTAGAACGGCTGTCCAACAGTAAGAATGTAGAATTTTATCAGGAACCGGATGATCCGATGAGCACATTCTGGACAATCCTGCTGAACCTGATTCCTACAATTCTTATTTTTGGCTTCCTTGTCCTGATGATGCGAAGAAGCAGCGGCATGATGGGAGTAGGAAAATCCAATGCCAAAGTATATGTAGAAAAGAAGACAGGAGTTACATTTGCGGATGTAGCCGGACAGAATGAGGCAAAGGAAACACTGACAGAGATGGTTGACTTCCTGCATAATCCGGGGAAATATACGCAGATCGGAGCAAAACTGCCGAAAGGAGCGCTTCTTGTGGGCCCTCCTGGAACAGGTAAGACTCTGCTGGCAAAGGCGGTCGCTGGAGAGGCGAATGTACCGTTCTTCTCTTTGTCAGGGTCTGACTTTGTAGAAATGTTTGTTGGTGTAGGAGCTTCCCGAGTAAGAGATCTGTTTAAACAGGCACAGCAGATGGCTCCGTGTATTATTTTTATTGATGAGATCGATGCGATTGGTAAGAGCCGTGACAATGGAATCCACGGCGGAGGAAACGATGAACGGGAACAGACGCTGAATGCGCTGCTGGCAGAGATGGACGGATTTGATACTTCTAAGGGAATCATTATCCTTGCGGCAACCAACCGTCCGGAAGTGCTGGATAAAGCACTGCTTCGTCCGGGACGTTTTGACCGGCGCGTAATCGTAGAGCGTCCGGACTTAAAAGGAAGGATTGAGACTCTGAAAGTTCACGCGAAAGACGTTAAGATGGATGAAACGGTCGATTTTGAAGAGATTGCGCTGGCAACTTCCGGAGCTGTGGGATCTGATCTGGCGAATATGATCAATGAGGCGGCCCTGGGAGCGGTAAAAGCCGGAAGAAAGGCAGTTTCCCAGCAGGATCTGTTTGAGGCGGTCGAGGTAGTCATTGCCGGAAAAGAAAAGAAAGACCGGATTTTAGGCGATGAGGAGAAACAGATCGTTGCGTATCATGAAGTAGGACATGCACTCGTAATGGCGCTTCAGAAAGAGTCCGAACCGGTGCAGAAGATTACGATCGTTCCTCGTACTATGGGAGCGCTTGGTTATACCATGCAGCGTCCGGAAGAGGAAAAATATCTGAATTCCAAAGATGAGATGCTGGCAGATCTGGTTGCATTTTTCGGCGGCCGTGCCGCAGAGGAAGTGAAATTTAATTCCATTACCACTGGCGCATCTAATGATATTGAACGGGCAACTTCCATTGCAAGGGCAATGGTAACCCAGTATGGTATGTCTGACGAGTTTGGCCTGATCGGTCTGGAGTCAATTACCAATCGGTATCTGGATGGCAGAGCGGTTATGAACTGCGCGGAGTCTACGGCGGCAAAAGTCGATGAAGTTGTTATGAAGATATTGAAAGAGGCTTATCAGAAAGCCCTGGCTTATATCCGGGATAATATGGATATTCTGGATGAAGCGGCTCAGTTCCTGATTAAGAAGGAAACAATCACAGGAAAAGAGTTTATGGAAATTTTTAATAAATATAAGAAGCCGGAGGAGGATACTTCCCAGGAGCTGCCGCAGGAAGCAGAAAAACCTGAAGAAAAGACCGGGGAGGAACAGGCGGAGCCGGAAACAGCAGATGTGCCGGAGGATTCAAAACAGCCGGAAGAGGCACAGGAATCCGGGGAACCGGAAGAATCTGAGCAGTCAGAGGATGAGACGGCGAAGAGTATGGAAACATCCGGCAGCTCATTTCAGACGGGATATGCGCCTTGGGTTGAAGATGACGGCGAAGACGAATAAGAACGGCAAATAAATCAAAAATCTGTAAAGAAGGATTTCTATGTTGGAATCCTTCTTTTTTTGTGCGAAAAATCAGAAAAATTCTTAGTTTAGCTGCTTTGAAAACGAAAAAATTTCAGATTTCATTCGAAAAACTTTCTGATTATTTTTGAAACACAGAAATTATATGTTAAAATTGCACAGAAACTAGCATGAATTTGTAAAACAAAGACAATAAATCTGTGAAATAGTAATAAAAATCTGTAAAACAGACACAAAATGATTGACTCAAAAGTTAAATTGTATTAAAATAAAGACACAAACAAAGAGATGTGCTGCAGCAATCTTTAGTAACTAAGGTGTTATGAAAAAAGGAGATAAATCTATGAAAGCAATTGTAAGATATGGGCAGGAATTCGGCGGATATACGATGAAGGATGTGCCGGAGCCAACATGCGGACCAGAAGATATTATCGTTAAAATCAAAGCAGCAGCTATCTGCGGTGCAGATATGAAACATTGGAGAGTTGATAATGGATCTGATGAGTTCAACTCAATCCGTGGACATGAATTTGCTGGTGAGATTGTTGAAGTTGGTGAAAAGGTAACAGACTGGAAAGTAGGACAGAGAGTTGTATCTGATAACAGCGCACATGTATGTGGAGTATGCCCGGCGTGTGAACAGGGAGATTTCCTTTGCTGCGAAGAGAAAGTAAATCTTGGTCTTGACAACAACACATGGGGCGGCGGATTTTCAAAATTATGTAAGATTCCTGGAGAAATCCTTCGAATCCATAAACATGCAATCTGGGAAATCCCTGACAACGTAAAATATGAAGAAGCAGCTGTACTTGATCCGATTTGTAATGCATATAAAGCAGTTGCTCAGCAGGCTCATCTGCTTCCAGGACAGGATGTCGTTGTATTTGGTACAGGTCCATTAGGATTATTCTCAGTTCAGATCGCAAAGATCATGGGAGCAGTTAACATTGTCATGGTAGGTCTTGACGATGATGTAGCAACACGTTTCCCAGTTGCATTAGAAGTTGGCGCAACACATGTTGTAAACGGATCTAAAGAAGATGTTGTAGCAAGATGTACAGAGATCTGCGGAAGAGACAACTTAGGACTGGTAATTGAATGTTCTGGTGCAAACATCGCATTAAAACAGGCAATTGAAATGACAAGACCAAACGCTGAAATCGTTCGTGTTGGTATGGGATTCAAACCATTAGAGTTCTCTATCAATGACATTACTTCATGGAATAAGAGCATCATTGGTCATATGGCATATGATTCTACTTCCTGGAGAAATGCAATTCGTTTGCTGGCATCTGGACAGATCAAGGTTCAGCCGATGATTACACACAGATTGGGTCTTTCTGAATACGAAAAAGGATTTGATGCCATGGCTTCTAAAGAAGCAATCAAGGTTATCTTCCACTATGATTTTGATGATTAATCATTAATACAAAGGAGACAGTATGGAAAGAAAATTAATGATCGCACCGTCTATGGGATGCTGTGACCTGTTTGATATGGAACGGCAGGTTCGCATCATTGATGAAAATTCTGATTTTCTTCATATGGATATTAAAGACGGTGTTTATGTGCCAAGTTTTGGAATTGGTCCGGAATTTCTGGAAGCGCTGAAAGATAAGGTAAAAACTCCGATGGATGCGCATCTGATGATCAAACATCCGCAGAAATATCTGGAAGTATTTGCAAAAGCAGGAGCGGCATACATAACCCCGCATACAGATTGTATTGAGGGTGATGCCTTTGTTACATTAAATAAAATTAAATCTCTGGGATGCAAGGCAGGAATTGCTTTAAATCCGTCTGTTCCGTTGACTACAATTGAATACTATCTGCCGCTCCTTGATAAGGTTACGGTTATGATCGTGGACGCAGGTATTTCAGGGCAGAAAGTAATTGAGCAGACATTTGATAAGATTCGTGATCTTGTAAAGATCCGTGAAGAAAAGGGACTGAACTTCCTGATCGAAGCGGACGGCTCTATGAACAAGGATGTATATCGTCCATTGTATGAGGCAGGAGCTGACATGGTAGTTCTTGGACCTCCGGCATTATGGAACAAAGCAGAGGATTTTGAGGAAGCCTGGAACATCATGGAAAATGAATTAAAAGAGGCATTGGAATAGCGAAAAACAACAGCTAAGAAAAGAGGAAAAACTATGAGTAATAATAATACTGGACGTGTCAGTGTTGGAGCAAGACTCGATCGTCTTCCAAACTCCAGCTGGCATATCAAAATGTGGCTGGTATCAGCCTTCGCATTGCTGGTATGCTGGTCTAACGGTATCAGTGGTGCGGTACAGAACATTCTTTTGAATGAGATACATTGGTTAGAGCCGGGATCTACTCTTCTGGCTATGTGGGGAACTACATATACAGTTGGTCAGCTGTTCGGAGCATTAGTTGGAGGTCCGATCGGTGATAAGATTGGCCGTAAGAAGAGTATTCTTTTATATGAAGCAATTCATATCGTTGCAATGATCGGTGGCATGGTTTCACCAAACGTTTATGTCCTTTATATCTTCAGGCTTGTACAGGGATTTGGACTGGGTGCTTTGCTGGTCGTATTGTTTGCGGCATTTACAGAGTATGTACCAGGAAGAAACCGTGGTGTATGGTCAAGTCGAAACTCTTTCATCGGAAACTGGGCTCATCCGATCTGCAACGGTATTGCATTTGTAATCGGTACAACAGGTGTGAGCATGGCAATGAACTGGAGAATCCAGTATGCGGTTCCATCCATTCTTTCCATTATTGCTTGTATCTTTATCATCAAGAAATATCCGGAATCTCCTAGATGGCTGGAAGCTCAGGGAAGAACGGAAGAAGCAGATGCAATTCTTGATCAGGTAGAGAAAGAGATCGAAGCATCTACAGGAAAACCACTTCCTCCAGTAGAAGAAGTAGAAACAAAAGCGGTACAGAACCTTCCATATTCTGCATTGTTTAAAGGAAAACTGTTAAGAAGAACGATTGTAGGATCTCTTGTACTGGTTGGTATGAATACAATTCAGTATACATTGATGACATGGATGCCTTCTCTGTTAGCATCCCTTGGATATGATACATCCAGCTCACAGTTCATGACAATGTTCGGATTGTTTGGAGCTCCGTTTGGAATTTTCCTTGCATCCTTATATATGGATAAAGTGCCGCGAAGAGTTTTAGGTGTTGTTCTTCTGCTTGCCATGGCGGTTCTGGGAGTTATCACAGGACAGCAGACAACAATGACTGCGCTGATTGTAACTACTTTCTTATTGAACACAATTATTTATATGTATGTATGCTATGCTTCTGCTGTATATGTACCGGAAATGTGGCCAACATCCGCAAAATTATCCGGATCCGGATTCTGTAACGCAGTGGGACGTTTAAGCAATATCTTCTTCCCATTCCTTGTAACTGCTGTTGCAGCAAGTTCATGGGGAAGCACAGGAGTGTTCGTATTAATTTCAGCAGTTGCAGTTATCCTTGCAATCTGTGTAGGACTCTTCGGTATTGAGACACGAGGAGAATCTGTTGAAGACATTGGTAATGTAGATTAAGTCATATCGCAAAAACGGAAAGGAAGTAGATAAAATGAAGAATACCGAAGCGATTTTGGTAACTCCAAAGAAATTTGAAATCCAGGAGTGCCCGGTTCCAGAACCGAAAGATCATGAAATTCTGATGAAAGTTGAATATGTTGGAATGTGTGGATCAGATATCCACGGATTTGAGTTTGGACCATTTATCCCTCCAAAAGATCCAAATCAGAAAATCGGTCTGGGACATGAGGTAGCTGGTGAAGTTGTAAAAGTCGGAGCGAAAGTTACAAAATTTAAACCGGGAGATAAAGTGCTGATTGAGCCAGGTGTACCGGATGATTCTTGTGAATACTGCCGTACCGGACGTTACAACATCTGCCCTGACGTAGATTTCATGGCAACACAGCCAAACTACAAAGGAGCATTATGTGAATATATGACGCATCCGGAAGAATGGACTTATCATGTTCCGGAAGGAATGTCCACAATGGAAGCCGCTCTGGTAGAGCCTGCAGCTGTTGGTATGCACGCAGCAATCTTAGGAGAAGCAAGACTTGGAAAGAGCATTGTGATTCTGGGAGCAGGAACCATCGGACTTATGGTGCTTCAGGCATGCAAGAGTCTTGGAGCAACTGATATTACGGTTGTAGACGTAATGCAGAAACGACTGGATCTGGCAATGAAACTGGGAGCTGCAAGAGTCATCAACGGAAAAGAACAGGATACAGTAGAAGTACTTCGTTCTGAAGAAATGTATGGAGACCATGGAGTAGAATTAGTATTCGAATGTGCCGGATCTGAATTTACAGCAAAACAGGCAGTTCAGATCGTAGCTCGTGGTGGAAAGATTATGATGGTTGGAACTCAGTCCGGTCCGGTACCGATTGACTTCTTAAAGATCAATCGTGAAGTTACGATCCAGACATCATTCCGTTACTGCAATAACTATCCACAGACGATTGAAGCAATCGCAACAGGTAAATTTAATGTTAAAGACATGGTAACACATATCTATGATTATAAAGATGTTCAGCAGGCATTCGAAGATGCAATTGATCCGGTGAAGAAAGCTGACATGGTAAAAGGTGTTATTAAGGTAGCTGAGTAAACAGGAGAATAAGGAGAAAAAATATGATTGCAGATATTAGATTTTGGGAACAGAAAGCAAGTGAAGGACATTATGCAATCCCGCATTTTAACGTATGGAATGCAGAAATGTTAATGGGAGTTATCGATGCGGCAGAAGAACTCCGTGCACCGATCATCATCTCTTTTGGTACAGGATTCGTTGGAAATACTTCTTTTGAAGATTTCTGCTATATGATGGAATCCATGGCTAAGAAAGCAACTGTACCGGTTATTTTACACTGGGATCACGGCCGCAACTGGACAATTCTGAAAAATGCGGCAGATCACTGCATGAATTCTGTTATGCGTGACGCTTCTGCTCTGCCATTTGAAGAAAATATTGCCGAAGTAAAACGCTGTGTTGATTATTTCCACAGATACAATATCCCGGTTGAAGCAGAACTTGGACATGTAGGAAATGAAACAGTATATGAAGAAGCGCTGGCTGAGTATGCTTATACTGATCCGGCACAGGCAAAAGAATTCGTAGAGCGTACAGGCTGTGATTCTCTTGCTGTAGCAGTTGGCAACGTACATGGTGTTTATACTGCAGAACCAAAAATCAGATTTGATATTATTGAAGAAGTAAAGAAAGAAGTCAGTGTACCGCTTGTTCTTCATGGAGCATCTGGTATCGGTGATGAAGATATCAAAAAGGCAATTCATTGTGGTATTGCTAAGATCAATATCCATACAGAGCTTTGCCAGGCTGCTATGGAAGCAATCAATGCTCATAAAGATGAACCGTTCCTGGCTCTTGAGCGTGAAGTGCGCAAAGCAGTAAAAGAACGTGCAATGTACAAGATCAAATTATTTGGTGATGATGGAAGGGCTGATGAATAAGTGGAAAAGAAATTAGATGTAATCTGCCTTGGTGCAGCGATTGTAGATATTCCACTTCAGCCAGTATCCAGAGATATCTTTGATATTGAATCCTATCCTGTCGACCGTATTGCAATGACGGTCGGCGGGGATGCTATGAACGAGGCGACGATCATCAGCCGCCTCGGTCATAAGACAGGCATCATCAGCTGCGTTGGAGACGACGCGGCAGGAAACTTTATTCTGGAATCCTGTGCGAAGGATCACATTGATTATGAAGGGATCAAAGTGGATCCGAACATTGATACTTCTATGAATGTGGGATTGGTAACAGCAGATGGTGAAAGAACATTTGTTACAAACAGAAATGGCAGCTTGTGGAAGACAAATATTGAACATGTAGATTTTGACAAGATGAGACAGGCAAAGATCTTATCTCTGGCAAGTATTTTCAATAATCCGCTGCTGGATGGAAAAACGCTGGTTAAGATTTTTAAGGAAGCGAAAAAAGCAGGCATGACCATATGCGCAGATATGATCAAGCCTCGGCTTGGTGAGACTCTGGATGATATCCGGGAAGCATTAAGTTATGTAGATTATTTCTTCCCTAACTTTGAGGAAGCGTGTCTGATGACAGGAGAGACAGAAGAAGAAAAAGTAGCAGACGTATTATACGGATGCGGCGTAAAGAACGTGATCATGAAGATTGGCAAGAGAGGATGCTATATCCGAAATGCCGATGGAGCAATGATTGTTCCTGCAGCGAAGGGAATTACCGCCATCGACACGATTGGAGCAGGAGACAATTTCGCTTCTGGATTCATCACAGGACTTCTAGATGGAAAAGATCTGAAGGAATGCGGAATTTACGCAAACTGTACAGCTGCTGTTTCCGTACAGTATGTAGGTGCGACAACTGGTGTTAAGAACAAGCAGATGGTAGAAGATATGCTTGCAAAATATCGTGAAGATTACAAATAGCAACGAAACATAATTCGAGAAAGGAATGCCGAAATGAAAACAATGAAATTAGGAAAAACAGGAATTGATATTTCAAGAATCGGTCTTGGTACCTGGTCTATTGGCGGAGGTTCTGCCTGGGGTGGAGACCATGAACTTCAGACGGTTGTAGATACAATCAGGGAAGCTCCGAAACTGGGCGTAAACTTAATTGATACAGCACCGGGATACAATTTTGGAAACAGCGAAAAAATCCTTGGAAAAGCATTGGAAGGCATGAACCGTGAAGATGTTGTCATCATTACAAAATGTGGTGTTACATGGGATCAGGAAATGAAAGGTGACATGTTCAATGTTGTAAACGGAATCCAGTTATACAAAAACTTAAACAGCGCATCTGTAAAGAAAGAGATCGAAGCATCTTTAGAGCGTCTGGGAACAGATTATGTTGATGTTTACATGACACACTGGCAGGCCATCGAAGGATCTGAATATTATGTTCCGATCAGAGAGACAATGGATGTGTTAAATGATTTAAAAGCACAGGGCAAGATTAAAGCAATCGGTGCTGCAAACGTAGATATCCATCATATTGAAGAGTATCTGAAATGGGGAGATCTGGACATTGTTCAGGCTAAATATTCTATCCTGGACCGCGGAATTGAAAATGATATTATTCCATGCTGCCGTGAAAACGGAGTGACAATTCAGGCATATTCACCATTGGAGATGGGTCTTTTATCTGGAACAATGCCAAGAGATTACAAACCAGTTGGAGCTCAGATTCCAAAGAAATGGTTCCAGCCGGATAATATGCAGGCTGCTATGGACATGATGGATCAGTGGAAACCATTATGCGAAAAATACAACTGCACAATCGCAAACCTGGCATTAGGATGGATCCTTGCACAGGGTGAATTCCTGAACTTATTAAGTGGTTCTACTACAACAGCAGAAATCGAAGAAAATGTTAAATCTGCAGAACTTGAATTAGAAGCAGATGATGTTGCTTACATGCGTGAATTAGCAGAATCCATTGACAAATAAAACACGATAAAGAAAGAGGCAGACCGATTAAAAGAGAAAAGAAAATTTACAAGGCATGTGAAACGCTCTTGACAGTATGTTCACAATGTAAAAAAGATGAAAAAATCTTAATTGTGACGGATGAACCGTCGATGGAAGTGGCCATGGCATTGTGGGATGCGGCTGAAGATTTTCCAAACCGCACACTTACCATGATGGATCCAAGAAAGATGCACGGTGAAGAACCTACAGATCTGGTAGCTGCGGCGATGCAGCAGGCTGATGTAATCTTCCGGGTGACAAAAATGTCGCTGACTCATACAATGGCAAGAAAGAAAGCCTGTCAGGCAGGCGCACGAGACTTGAATTGCTGTGATTATACAATGTCTATGCTGGAATCAGGCGGACTTTATACGGATTTTGAGGCTAACAGAAAGTTTGTAGACCAGATTGCAAAAGGTTTTGAAAACGGGAGTGAATGCCGTATCATATCCGACAAGGGAACGGATTACACTGCAAGCATCAAGGGCCACAAGGTTTCGCCTCAATATGGGATGAGTACCCGCAAAGGTGAGTTTTCTTCGCCGCCTGATATCGAGTGCGCAACAGGAGCTATACCCTTTACGGCCAACGGGACGATCGTTGTGGATGGAAGCATAACCCATCCGGAAATAGGAGTCCTTAAGGAACCTATTACGTTGGAGATAAAGGACAGCATCGTGCAGGAGATCAAAGGCGGAAAAGAGGCAGAGAAATTCCGAAAAGTTCTGGAGGAATTTCATGATCCCCGAGTCTACCAGGTAGGGGAAATCGGAGTAGGACTCAATCCCGATGCGAGCCTGTGCGGCCGGATGCTGGAAGACGAAGGCTGCTATGGGTATGTGCATGTGGCCCTTGGTAACAATGATACAAATTTACAGGATTGTCCGTTTCACATTGATATGATGTTTCAGTCACCTACGATCTTCGTAGATGAAAAAGTCATTCTGGACAAAGGAAATGTCGTGTTTGACTAAAATAAAATAAAACAGGAAGAGGCTCCTTTGGCATATCAGCCGGTATGATTCCGGAGGAGCCCCGTCCATTGGAGTAAATTTTCCTTATTTTGGGTATTTCTCATTGAAATTTAGTCTCTGGGGTGTACAAAAAATGCGGAGGAGAAAAGTTATGGTCAATGATGTAAAGAAAAGAATAATAGAAAAAATCAGGCATAATCGCATTTCTACGGAAGAAATCGCCGATATCATGGGAAAGAAAGGCCTTTTTGAAAATGCTTTCCCGGTAAACAGAGGTCATTTTGCCGTAGGAAATATTAAATGGATTTATGCTTATAATGAATCAAACTGGAGTATTCATGAGCAGGCAAGAGACATTGAGAGAGGCGATATTGTACTGATTGAAGCATTTAACTGCGGAGAGAGGGCTACAATTGGTGAACTGGTTACAAAATTCATGCTCCTTCATCAGAGAGCAGAAGCAGTCATAAGCAATGCCAAATTAAGGGATGGCAGCGGACTGATCAAACATAATTATCCGGTATGGTGTAAAGGAATTACTCCGATCGGATGTTTTAACGTAAAAATTGACGAACCTTTAGATCCGGAAATTTACCGGACACACAAAGAAATGTATGACGGAAATATTGCCGTATGTGATGATTCCGGTGTCGTCATCATTCCAAAAGAACTGCACAACGAAGAATTTCTGGGAAAACTGGACTTTATAGCAGAACAGGAAGATATATGGTTTGAGTGCCTGGATGGCAGGAACTGGGATACTTATGATATCGTCTGTCTGAAAAAATATAAAGATGAAAAGGAACCCGGAAAATGATGAATCAATATATTTCAAAAATGGAAGGCTCTGCGTCCATGCGGTCGATGCAGATGGCGGCGGAGCTGAAAAGAAAAGGAGTTCCGGTCATTGACCTGGCAGGAGGAGAGCCAGATTTTGACACGCCTCTTAAGATCAGGGAACGAGCAAAACAGGCTCTGGACGCGGGACATACTCATTATGCGGTAGGCAGGGGAATTTATCCTCTGAGAGAGGCAATCTCGAAACAGCTTCAGGAAAAAAACGGAATTTATGTGGGCCCGGATCAGATTATTGTAACACCGGGAGGAAAATTTGGAATTTATCTGGCACTTACTTCAATCCTGAATCCTGGAGATGAAGTGCTTGTATTTGCTCCTTACTGGGTGTCATATGTGCCAATCATTAAAGCCTGCGGAGGAGTTCCGGTTATTGTACCGCTGACGGACAAGAATGATTACAAAATTGAACGAAAAATTGTGGAAGACAAGATTACTGACCGAACGAAAATGCTGATTATCAATTATCCTAATAATCCTACAGGAAGAATTCTGCATCAGGAAGAAGCTGAGATCCTAAGGGATATAATCTTGGAATATAATCTTTATGCGGTAGCAGATGAGATTTATGACGAGATTGTATTTGATGGGAAGAGAAATATCAGTCTGGCATCGTTTCCGGAAATCAAAGATGCTGTTGTTACTGTAAACGGATTTTCAAAATGTGCTGCAATGACAGGATGGAGAATCGGTTATACAGCAGCCAGTCAGGAAATCACAGACGTTATGTATCGTTTGTTTGAACATTCGATTACCGGCGTTAGTACATTTATCCAGGAAGCAGCTCTGGAAGTATTTGAATGTGAGACAGAACTGGAAGAAATGAGAAAGACTTATGAGGAGCGCCGGAACTATATGGTAACAGAAATCAATAAGATACCGGGTCTTTCCTGTAAGTGTCCGGAAGGAGCATTTTATCTCTGGATCAAGGTGGATACGGATCTTACCTCAGAACAGGTCTGTGAAAAGTTTCTGGAAGAAGGAAATCTGGTATGTGTTCCCAGTGATTCTTATGGTGAAACAAAAGCGGTATACGTGCGCTGCAGTTTTGCCAATGATATGAAAATCCTCCGAAAAGCAGTTGAAAAGTTTGCAAATGTCATTTTGAAATAAAAAATTTATATAATCCTGTGTTATAATTTAAACATCATTAAGATTAGTTACAGGATAACAAAACAAACTTTAGGACTGCATAGCCTGGCAGGCAGAACGGAGGAACTGATGAAAAATCGTTTAGAGAAAATTCGGGAAAAAATCAGCATTGAAAAAAAGGTGACCGTATCCGAGCTGAGTAAACTGTATAAAGTAACAGAAGAGACAATACGCAGAGACTTGGATAAACTGGAAGCCGAAGGATTTCTTACCAGATCATTTGGAGGCGCAGTGTTGAATAACACCTCTCAGAAAGAAAATATTCAGTTTTATAAGAGAGCCGCTATGAATCAGGAGGAGAAAAAAAGAATCGCTTCTCTGATTAGTGACATTTTAAGCAAAAAACGAGCGATTGCAACGGATGCCAGTACAACGGTAATGGAGGCAATCAAGCCGTTAAAAAGCAAGGAAATGATCATATTAAGCGCCTCAACAGAGATTTTTACCCAGCTGAGTGATACCAGCGTCAGGATCATATCGACGGGAGGAACGTTTAATTACAAAACATTATCTCTCCAGGGATCCGTAGCAAAGAATACTGTGAAGCGCTACCATGTGGATATGACGCTGATCAGCTGCAAAGGGCTGGATCTCGAGCTTGGAGTAACGGATACCAGTGAAAATGAGGCAGAGGTAAAAAAATGTATGATAGAGCAGGCAAAGGAAGTCGCACTGCTTGCAGATCATACAAAGTTTGGAAGGACAGCGTTTGCTCATCTGGCAAATCTGGAAGATCTGGATTATCTGGTGACTGACAGAAAACCAGATGATGAGTGGATAGAAATCTGTAAGAAAAAAGGAATAACGCTAATCTATTAGATAGATATAAATTCAATAAAAAGTTAACTTTCGTTAACTTCCTCCATAATAAAATGTGAAATTGTTCGTAAGTGGGCAATTTCATATTTTTTTTATGGAAAAGAATTTTGTTAATCAGGACTCTTTTTTGTTGACAAGGTTTTGAGAACAGGGGATAATAAAAAAAATTACAATTAGAAGAAAGCGAGGAAATATCAATGAAAAAACTATTGGTCTGGCTTATTGGAGCTTTGATGGCGGTATCACTGACCGCCTGTTCAGGAGGGAAACAGAATGCGTCTTCTGAAGCGGCAAAAACAACGAAGGAAGCCGCCGAGACAGCTTCAAAGAATGATAATAAAGAAGAGACCTGCAGCGTGGAAGTGACGTGCGCAAATCTTCTGGATCATAAGGATGATCTGGAATCTAATTACGAGATTCCATCGAAGGGAAAGATCTACAGCGGGAATGTAGAAGTGAAAGACGATGAGACAGCAATGTCTGTGCTGGAGAAGTCCGGTGTTAAGATTGACAAGAAAGATGGATACATTCAGGGAATCGATGGATTGTACGCAGGTGACTGTGGTGATTACAGCGGCTGGATGTATAAAGTCAATGGCAAAGTTCCGGACGTCGGAGCCGATGAATACAAGGTGAGCAAAGGCGACAAAGTCCAGTGGTATTATGTCTGTGATGAAGAGGATTTCTAAATGAAGACTGTTTTAAGCCGCCTGCATCCTGCTTCGGCATTTGTCTATCTGGCGGGAATCCTGATCATGGCGGCTTTGAACCGTCATCCATGGATGACATGCACCCAGCTTTTATGTCTTGGGGGAATTTATCTTTACTATGAAAGACGCCCTGGAAAGATACTTCCTTTTATAGGAATCATTCTTTTATCGGCGGTATTAAACGGGGTGTTCGTACAGAGGGGGAACACCGCAGCCGTGACTGCTGCAGGCAGGACAGTCACGGCGGAAGCCCTGCTTTATGGAGGGAATGCGGGAATTCTTCTTGTGAACGTCCTGTTTTTATTTTCTCTTTGGAACCGCTGTTTCAGACAGGAACACTGGGTGTATCTGTTTGGCTCTGCATTTCCCAAACTGGGAGTGATCCTTTCCATGGCAATGAATCTGATTCCGAAGTATCGGAAGCAGGCGGAGAAATTTTCCAATGTAAGAAAAGAATTATATAAGGAATCAGCTGTTCGAAGAGCGGCGGCGGTCTGCTCCATGGAACTTACATGGGCGTTTGAGTCTTCCATGGATCAGCTGGATTCCATGAATGCCAGAGGATATGGAACCGTCAAAAGAAGTCATTTCCATTTGTTTCAGTTTGGAAAACGGGACGGATGTTTTATGGCAGCAGCAGTTCTTCTGTTTTTGATCAATCTGTATGGTTTTTGGAAATTCTATGCTCATTTCTATTTCTATCCGGAAGTCCGATGGGGCGGATTTGATTTGAAGGATTTTTGCTTTGTCTTGTGTATGGGGATTCAGATATTGCTTCCATTGCTGTTTTGGGAAGGAGGAAAGAAATTATGTATCAGATAAAACATCTGTCGTTTCAGTATGCCATGGCAGAGAAGGAGGCTCTCAGGGATATTTCCATGGAAATTGAAGAAGGAACCCTGACTCTGCTGACCGGCCCCAGCGGAAGCGGAAAATCAACGCTGCTCCGTCATTTGAAAAAAGAGCTGATGCCGGCCGGCAGGAGAAGCGGCAGTATCTGGTACAAGGGAACAGACTTGAAACAGCTGGAGCCGGAGCGTTCCGCGGCTGAAATCGGCTATTTGTTTCAAAATCCTTCTCATCAGATGGTGATGGATACGGTATGGCATGAAATTGCCTTTGGACTTGAGAACCTGGGGACGCCTTACGGACAGATGAAACGCACAGTGGCGGAGATTGTAAATTACTGCAATCTGCAGAGGATTTATGACAGGCCGGTCTGTGATCTGTCAGGAGGGGAAAAACAGCTGGTAAATCTTGCGGCTCTGGCAGCCATGCATCCGAAGGTTCTGCTTCTGGATGAACCTGCGGCATGGCTGGATCCGGCGGGGAAAAAAAGCTTTTTGGCAATGGTGGAAATGCTGCAGAAGGAATTTCAGATGACCATCGTCATGGCGTCTCATGACCTGGAAGATATCATGGAGAAAGCAGACCAGTGTATTTTTCTGAAAGACGGACAGATTCTGGCAGAAGGAACTCCTGTTCATGCGGCAGAGAAACTGTGGGAACAGGGGAAAGATATGGAGGCATTTTTGCCGCAGACCATTCGCCTGTCAAAAAGAATAAAAGGAACGCCTGATTTTTCCATGGCGTCCCTGCGCCGGACGATGCAAAAGGTGCCGTATGAAATTATTTACAGGAAGGAATGTAAAGTTTCCGGGGATCTCGTTTTAAAGGTCCGGGGAATGTATGCAGGCTGTCAGGAACGGGAAATCCTGAAAAATTTTTCAATGGATTTGAGACAGGGTGAGTTCCTTGCGGTTCTGGGCGCCAATGGAAGCGGAAAAACAACGCTTTTGAAATGCATTTCCGGCCAGATGAAACGGTCGGGCAAAGTACGGATGAAAGGCAGATGTGCCGTTCTTCCCCAGGAGGCGGAACTGCTTTTTGCAAAGGATCGTTTAGAAGATGATCTGAAGGAAAATATGAGAGAAGAGCCCTGTCAGCTGGAGGAGTATATTGATCTTTTTGGTCTGCGGGAACAGCTGGGAAGACATCCTTATGATTTGAGCGGAGGTCAGCAGCAGATGGCGGCGCTGATCAAAGTTCTGATGGCAGATCCGGATATTCTGATGCTGGATGAGCCTACAAAAGGTATGGACCGATTTCATAAAATGAAACTGGGACGGATCCTGAAGATCCTGTGCAGCCGGGGAAAGTCGATATTGTGTGTGACTCATGATATGGAGTTTGCCGCAGCGTTTGCTGACCGGGTCGGAATGATGTTTGACGGGAAACTGGAGGGGATGGAAAGACCGCGGGATTTCTTTACAGGAAATTACTTTTATACAACGATGGTGGCGAAAATTACGAGAGATATGCCGAAGCCGGCCGTGCTGCCGGAGGAGGTGAGATACCTGTGAGTATTCCGATTGTTCTGCTGGCGGCAGTATCATGTATTCCATACTATTATAAATATGAGAAGAAAAAACCTCAGACAAGAGAACATGTGGTGCTGGCAGTTATGACTGCGCTGACGGTCATATCCAGGATGATTTTTGCTCCGGTTCCGGGATTCAAGCCGGTGGCGGCGATGGTGACGATCTGCGGCATGGCATTTGGAAGGGAATCCGGTTTTCTCTGCGGATCTCTGTCAGCTTTTGTATCGAATTTCTTTTTCGGGCAGGGGCCATGGACGCCGTTTCAGATGATTGCGTGGGGAAGCATCGGATGGTTTTCCGGCATGTTAAATCGAACGGGACAGATGGAAAAGAGAAGGATACGGACAGCGGTATTTGGAATCCTTGCAGGAATCTGGTATTCCTTGGTCATGAATCTGTGGGTTGTGATCGGAGCGGGAGAGGGCCTTGAATGGATCCGGTATGGAGCGGTTTTTATCACCTCTCTTCCGGTGACTGCCGAGTACTGTGTCTCTAATGTTCTCTTTTTATGGATTCTGGTTCCAGGTTTCATGAAACGGCTGAACCGGGTAAAATATAAATACGGATTTTTTGAGTTTTAAGAAATGAAGACAGGAGTGATTAGATGAAGATATCAGAAATATTGAAAAAAAAGGCGACCATTTCTTTTGAAGTGTTTCCGCCTAAAAATAAGGATGGGGATATTTCCTCTATTTATCATACCATAGAGAGACTGGCGGATCTGTCACCGGATTTTATCAGTGTTACATATGGAGCCGGAGGATCCAGCAAGGGAAAAACTGTAGAAATTGCAAAAATGATCAAAGACCGCTATGGAATTGAATCCGTTGCGCATTTAAGCTGCATCACATCTACCAGGGAAGATATCCTGAAAGAATGTGAGAGTCTGAAGGAAGCAGGGATTGATAATATCCTGGCGCTGAGAGGAGATTATCCAAGCGGTGATCAGGCATTTGACGCAGATGCCATGGAGTTTCACTATGCCAGTGAACTGGACTATTTTATCAGAGAACATTTTCCGGGGCAGTTTTGTCTGTCCGGAGCCTGTTATCCGGAAACACATCAGGAAGCGGATGGATTTAAAAATGATCTGCAGGCGCTGAAAAAGAAGGTAGATGCAGGAGCAGAATATCTGGTATGTCAGATTTTCTTTGATAATAAATATTATTACCGTCTGGTCCGTGAAGCGAGAAAGATTGGAATCCAGGTTCCGATTCTTGCGGGAATCATGCCGATTACCAATGCAAAATCCCTGATTCGTATGACAAGGATGTGCGGATGTTCCATTCCGTATCAGCTGTCTACCATGATTGAAGCTCATTATGATAATCCTGCGGTTATGCAGGAGATCGGAATTAATTATGCGGCGCAGCAGATGATCGATCTGATTACAAACGGGGTGGACGGCATTCATATTTATACAATGAACCGTCCGGAGATCGCAGAAAGCATTTTCCGAAATATTCCAAATGTACTAAAGGAACTGAATCATCATGATTAAGAAGGCAGCACTTAGATATCTGGGATATGGAAGCCAAAAGGCATCACAGCAGGTGGAAATCCTTTTGGATGAGTGCATTGAAGAAATAAAACAGACGGCTCAGCCGAAAGCAGCGGCGGCGCTGTTTCATCTGGATCATGAGCCTCTCTGTATCCATGAGACCGGGGATCTGATTCCGGGGAAACAGATGGAAGAACTCCTGGCAGACTGTGAAAAGTGTCTGCTGACGGGCGGGACCCTGGGGACGGCCATGGAACGAAAGATCAAGATGTATGAGAAGGTCAATATGACGAAGGCTGTGGTCATGGATGCCGCGGCAAGCGCTTATCTGGAAGTGTTCTGTGATGAATACGAAGAAAATCTCGGATTTCCGGACCGGACATACCGCGCCTGCCCGGGATATGGGGATTTTCCTATAGAGTTTAATAAAAAAATTGCAAAGATCCTGGATGTATCAAAAAAATTAGGGATTTCAATGACAGAATCAGGTCTTATGATTCCTCAAAAGTCAATGCTGGGAGTCGTGGGGATTGGCAATACCGGCCGGAAAAAGAACTGCAGGGACTGCGTAAGAGAAAAAGACTGCCCTTTTAGAAAGCGAGGAGAAAGATGCTACGAGATAGAATAGGAAAAGAGCTGCTGATATTTGACGGAGCCATGGGAACCCAGCTTCAGAAGGCTGGACTGGGCGCAGGTGACATCCCGGAAGAACTGAACATAGAACAGCCGGAACTTTTGAAGAAGATTCATAAAAGTTATCTGGAAGCCGGGGCTGATTTTGTTACGACCAATACCTTTGGATGTAATTGCCTGAAGATGGCAGAAGCGAAATATGAGGCAGAAGAGATGCTGCAGGCAGCAGTAAAGAATGCGAAAGAGGCAAGAAGAGAAGCAGGACGGGAGCAGGATGCTTATATTGCGCTGGATATCGGGCCTATCGGCCAGCTTCTGGAGCCCATGGGAACGCTGACTTTTGATGAGGCTTATGAAATTATTAAAAAGCAGATCATGGCAGTAAAAGACCAGGTGGATGTCGTGCTGTTTGAAACTATGAGTGACCTGTATGAAGTGAAGGCAGGAGTCCTTGCGGTAAAGGAAAATACAGATCTTCCGGTTTTTGTAACAATGACATTTGAAGAAAATGGCCGAACCTTATCAGGAAATGATCCAGAGACTTTTGTGAACGTGGCAGAAGGTCTGGGGGTGGATGCGCTGGGCGTCAATTGTTCTCTCGGTCCAAAGGAATTGAAACCGATCATCAGCCGCATTTTAAAGGAGGCGTCAGTGCCGGTAATCCTGCAGCCAAATGCAGGACTTCCGTGCCTGGAACATGGAGAGACACATTATCATGTGACGCCGGAAGAATATGTGGAAGAAATGAAGGGTTATATGGAAGAAGGAGCTGCCATAGCAGGGGGATGCTGTGGAACTACACCGGAGTTTATCCGTCAGCTGGCTCAGGCGGCGCCGAAAATGACAGCGCCAAGAGCAGTGAAGAAAAAGACAAAAACATCCGGTCCGACTCAGACGGTTGTCTTTGGGGACAAGGTGATCGTCTGTGGTGAGAGATTAAATCCTACCGGAAAAAAGAAAATGAAACAGGCGCTTTTGGACGAACGGTATGAGGAGCTGGTTGTGGAAGCCATCCGTCAGGAAGAAGCAGGAGCCCAGGTGCTGGATGTTAATGTAGGGCTTCCGGGAATTGACGAGCCGGAAACCATGAAAAAGGTGATAAAGATGCTTCAGGAAGTTGTGACAGTTCCTCTCCAGATTGACAGTTCCAGCCCGGAAGCAATCGAAAAGGCCTGCAGATACTATAATGGAAAACCGATCATCAATTCAGTTAACGGAAAAGATGAGGTTATGGACGCTGTGTTCCCGATCGTGCGCAAATATGGCGGGGTTGTGATCGGGCTGACGCTGGATGAAGGAATCCCGCTGAAGGCAGAAGAACGGTTTGAAATTGCCAAAAAGATCATAAAGAAAGCGGAAGAATACGGAATCGGAAAAGAAGATATCATCATTGACTGTCTGACACTGACAGCATCTGCTCAGCAGAAAGAAGTGAAAGAAACGCTGCGCGCCATGAAAATGGTGAAGGAGCTGGGAGTTCATACGGTGCTTGGTGTTTCCAATGTCTCTTTTGGTCTTCCAAACCGCCCGCTTCTGAACCGGACATTTTTGACTCTGGCCATGGAAGCAGGTCTGGATCTTCCGATCATCAATCCGCTGGACAAAGAATTGATGGGAACCATAGATGCTTTTCATGTGCTTTTTTACAAAGATACAGACAGCCAGATTTATATCCGGAATCAGTCCAGGGAGACGATAAAGAAAGAACCATCAGAAAAAACGTCTTTTGGGCTGAGAGATGTGATCATGCACGGGCTGAAAGATGAAGTGGAGGCAGCAGTGAGGGAAAAGCTGTCCCAGAAAGAACCTCTTGCTGTGATCAATGAGGAAATCATACCGGCTCTGGATGACGTAGGAAAAGATTATGAAACGGGAAAGATCTTCCTGCCTCAGCTGATTCAGTCAGCGGAAACGACAAAGATGGCTTTTGAAATCATAAAGGGATCGTTCGCTTTGAAAGAAGGGGAAGAAAAAGGACCGGTTCTTATGGCAACGGTAGAAGGAGACATCCATGATATAGGGAAGAATATCGTAAAAGTCGTCCTGGAAAGTTATGGATACCGGGTGATCGATCTCGGAAAAGATGTGAAGATTGAAGACGTGGTGGAAGCAAACAGGAAGTATCATCCAAAGGCCATCGGATTAAGCGCGCTTATGACAACGACAGTGGCGTCTATGGAAAGAACCATTCAGGCACTGCGGGCAGACGGATGCCAGGTTCCGGTCTGGGTTGGAGGAGCGGTTCTGACAGCTGATATCGCACAGGATATCGGTGCGGATTATTATACGGAGGACGCTATGGCATCTGTTAATCTGCTGGAAAAGATTCTGAAATAGAAAGATTTGCAAAGCTGTATAAATTTGACAAAAGATGGGCAAAATGATAAAATTATATTTAAACTATGTGGATCGTGTATACAATCTGCATATGGAATGAGGTGAATTTCATGACACAATTAGATCTGCAACGAGTTCGTCAGTCAATTAATCAGCAAATCGGAAACAGAATTAAAATCAGCGCAAACCGGGGGCGGCACAAGTTTGAAACTGCCCAGGGAATCATAAGAGAAACCTATCCCAACATTTTTCTGGTGGAGATCGAAGATGAATCCGGAAAGGATCAGAATAAGACCGTAAGCTTCAGTTATCAGGATGTGATCACGAAAGATGTACGGATGATGCTGCTGGAAAATTAATTGAATGATGAAGGCATAGAAACCTCTCTGTCTGAATATATTGGTATATACAGACAGGGAGGAATTTTTATGGAATTTAATAAGAAAGATTTTTATGGAATTGCATCGAAAGACAGGAAACGGGTACAGATCACCATAGATCAGGACTGCAATGTTCCGGATACCAAACCGGATGTGGAAAAGATGATACAGACAAAGGGAATTGTGCAGGTTCAGGAAACTGAAATGATGGTAGACCGGATCCGGATGAAAGGAGAATTGAAGTTTCAGGGACTTTATGGCACCAGTGATCCGCGCACGTTTCTGGAATCACTGGAATATTCTCTCCCGTTTGAGGAGTACATACATATTGACGGAGTCATACCGGCAGATTATGTAAAAGTAAGATATACGATTGATGATATTAACACGGTCCTGATCAATTCCAGGAAATTGAGCATTCGTGTGCTTCTGACGTTTATTCTTCAGGTGAATGAGGAGATGAAAGAAGAAGCTATCGTAGATATTTATGACGAAGATGTTTCTACCCTGAAAAAAGAAATTCAGGTAACGGATCTGATTGTGAATAAAAAAGACATTGCAAGGCTGAAGGAAGAACTGGTTCTTCCGGCGAATAAAGCCAATCTTTATGAAATTCTCTGGAGTCAGATCGATATGGAAAATCTTCAGGGAAAAATCGGAGATCATGTCATTGAAATTCAGGGGACAATGCACGTATTTCTGCTGTACCTCGGAGAAGATGACCAGATGCCGGTGCAGTATGCCAGATGGGAAGTGCCGGTTGCGACAGAGATGGAATGTTATGAATGTGCTCCGGGCATGGTAGGAAGGATCGGGCTTACACTGGGAAGCCAGCAGCTGGAAGTCCGGCCGGATGCAGATGGAGAAGAACGGGTAATCTCGGTAGACGCGACACTGGACTGTGATATTAAGATTTATGAAGATCAGACTCTTTCCTATGTAGATGACGGTTATACAATGCGGGCAAAGCTCATTCCAGAATACAAGATCTTTGATTTTGAAACATTGATCGGAAAAAATCAGGCAATCATGAAAACGGTAAAAAATTTCCCGATCAAACAGGAACCGGGAAAGCTGCTCCAGGTGCTGACAGTCAAGGGAAGCTGCAGTGTGGATGATGTGGAAGTGACAGAGCAGGGATTAAAGGCAGAAGGAGTCTGGATGGCAGACGTTCTGTACCTTTCAACGGATGATCAGATGCCGGTCATGAGTGATTCTTATATGGAACCGTTTTCATTTTTTATCGAGGCAAAGGGGCTGACAGGAGAAGATGATTATCAGCTGGATGTCCGGCTGGATCAGATGACAGCAGTTCCGACAGAAGGAAATGAAATCGAGATCAAGGCTGCGGTGGTGTTTGATTTTATCTCTTTCCGAAAGAAAAAGCAGAGAGTTATGACAGATATTAAGGAAGAGCCCCTGGATTATGACGCCATTCAGAAAATACCCGGAATCGTAGGGTATATTGTCAAAGAGGGCGACAGTCTCTGGTCCATTGCAAAAAATTATTTTACTACAGTGGAGAGTATTCAGGAGCAAAACGGCGGAGTGGAAGAGGTAAATCCCGGGGATCGTCTGCTGATCGTGAAAGAAATGGGAAATCAATAGAGCGGACAGAGGAAAAGGCAAGAAATAAAGATTGCATTTTTTTTAGAACAATATTATAATACTTTGTATACATGATATAAAAAAGTTGCAGATCAAATATGCGGAAGGAGCACATTATGGATCGTATCGTTCTAAAATCGTTCGGGAAAATCAATCTTGGTCTGGATGTCGTCAGAAGGCGGACGGATGGATATCATGAAGTTCGTATGATCATGCAGACCGTCGGCCTTTGTGATACGCTGACGATGAGAAAAACAAAGGGAGAAAAGATTTCTATGAAGTGTGATCTTTCTTTCCTGCCCACAGATCGGAAAAACTTGGTATATCAGGCCATCGAACTTATGAAAGAGAGATATCATATTTCCTCCGGCGTAGCAGTTGATTTGAAGAAAAGGATCCCGGTAGCGGCAGGCATGGCAGGGGGAAGTTCCAACTGCGCTGCGGCGATTAAAGGAATGAGCCAGCTGTTCGGACTGGATCTTTCCATAGAAGAAATGTGCGAGATCGGAGTTTCACTGGGAGCGGACGTTCCATACTGCATCTGGGGAAAGACGGCTCTTGCGGAGGGAATCGGAGAGAAACTGACGAGGCTTTCTCCGATGCCGGACTGCTGGATCCTGATCGCGAAACCGGGGATCAGTGTGTCTACCGCGTTCGCGTATAAGAATTTGAAGCTGGATCAGCTGGAAAAACATCCGGATATTGATGGAATGATAAGAGACCTGGAGAATCAGGATCTGGATGGGATCTGCAGCAAACTGGAAAATGTCCTGGAGACTGTGACGATTCCGAAGCATCCGGTTATTCGTGATCTGAAGGAACATTTACTGGAACACGGAGCAGAGGGGGCGCTCATGAGCGGAAGCGGGCCGACGGTTTTTGGAATTTATAAAGAGAAACATACGGCACGCAGAGCGCTGGAATCTCTGAGAGGAATACAGGATGTCAAGCAGGCTTATGTGGTCAGACCAGTATAACAATAGAGGAAGCAGGAGGAAGAAACGATGAGTGATAAATTAAAAGTAAATATGAATGAATACCTGCCTCTTAGAGATGTGGTATTTAATACGCTGCGCCAGGCAATCATAACCGGTGAATTTGCTCCGGGAGAACGTCTGATGGAAATTGCCCTGGCAAATCGTCTGGGAGTCAGCCGGACGCCGGTCAGAGAAGCCATCAGAAAACTGGAACTGGAAGGCCTGGTTGTGATGATTCCAAGAAAAGGCGCAGAGGTTGCCAAGATTACGGAAAAAGATCTGAGGGATGTCCTGGAAGTCAGAAGTTCTCTGGAGGAACTTGCCGCAGAACTTGCCGCAGAACGTATGAATGATGAAGTGAAAGAAAAGCTTGAGAAAGCGCTCAAAGAATTTGAGGAAGCCATTGAGTCAGATGACAATGCCGCCATTGCGGACAGTGACGTAGACTTTCATGATGTGATCTTTGAGGCGACCGGCAATGCAAGACTGATCCAGATTATCAATAATCTGAGAGAACAGATGTATCGCTATCGTTTGGAATATGTAAAAGATACAGAATATCACACGGTGCTTCTCAATGAACATCGGGAACTGGCGAAAGCAATGGTTGAAGGCAGAAAAGAAGATGCCAGAAAGATTATGAAGAGGCATATCGATAATCAGGAAATGACGGTGATCCGCAACATAAAAGAAGAAAACTAAAAGAAGAGTGGTCGTTTCCCTCCCGGACTGACAGTTGTGCTGTCATCCGGGAGGGATTTTTTCTGCATAAAATGAGGCGCCTTTTTCCATAATAACAGATAACAGGAAAAAGAAAGAGGCGGTTATTATGGATCGGTTTCATGGCAGAGATCATAAATTAATAGGAAAGATATCAGAAAATCTGCAGGAAAACATCATTTATGTCAGGGAAGTCTTAAAAGACTGCAGTGATCTGATCCAAAAGGAATTTCATATTGGAAAAGAAAAGGAGACAAGAGTCTACCTGGTCTACATGGACGGTCTGGTCAATGTAGATATGATTCAGGAATCTATTGTAAAACCTTTGCTGCTGGAAGAGACAAAAAAGGAAAAAGCCAATTTTGACTGGGGGATTATAGAAAGCGCTGACAGGAAATGGATTTCGGAAATGGAAGATGCGGTGACCGGTGTTCTGTCAGGCAATACGGTGCTGTTTATTGACGGAATGGATCAGGCTGTGACTATATCAACAAGGTTTTTCCCGAACCGGGGAGTGCAGACTGCAGATCAGGAAGCAGCGATGATCGGCCCCAAAGACAGTTTTAATGAAACACTTAGGATCAACACAGCGCTGGTCAGAAGAAGGATCCGTGACACCAGACTCAAAGTCGTCCAGAAACAGGTAGGTACAAGGAGCAGGACGGATTATGCTTTAATGTATATTGAAGATCTTGCTCCGGAAGCGGTAGTGCGCCAGATTCAGGATGAAATCGATGAAATTTGTGTGGACGGAGTGTTTGACAGCGGGATGCTGGAACAGTTTCTGGAGAAGAAATACAGGACTCTTTTCCCTATGTATCAGCTGACGCAGCGTCCGGATAAAACGGCCAGTGGATTAATGGAAGGAAGAGTGGCTGTCATTGTGGATAATTCTCCCATGGCGATGCTGCTTCCGGTAACGGCGAATGTTTTCTTCCAGGCAAGCGATGACTATTACAACCGCTGGGAGACAGCGACTTTTGCGAGGATCCTGAGGTATCTTTCGGCGTTTCTTGCAGTGGGGCTGCCGGGATTTTACGTGGCGATCGCAGGATTTCATCCGGAAATCCTGCCGACTCCGTTTCTGCTGGCACTGGTGTCTGCCAGGGAAGGAGTGCCTTTTCCGGTAGTGGTGGAAGTTATATTAATGGAACTGGCGTTTGAACTGCTGCGGGAGGCAGGAATCCGTCTGCCGGGACAGCTGGGAGGAACCATCGGAGTGGTAGGAGGGCTGATCGTGGGACAGGCTGCTGTAGAAGCACATCTGGTCAGCACAATTGTGGTAATTGTCGTGGCACTGACGGCAATCGCGTCTTTTTCAATTCCAAATGAAATTTTTACCGGAGCTTTCCGGCTGCTGAAGTTTTTCCTGATCTTTATGTGCGCTGTATGGGGACTTTATGGATTTTTTCTGGGATTTCTGGCGGTATTTCTTCATCTTTTTCAGCTGGAAAGCTATGGAGTTCCATATATGTATCCGACGACAGCCAAGGGGGACGGAAAAGTATGGGCATTTCAGGATTATGTAATGCGCGCGCCCTTCTGCCGCATGAAGCTGCGGCCGGAATTTACCCGGAAAGGGGCAAGAAGAAGACAGAAGGAGGATGAAAATGGACGGTAACGGTCAGTGGATCACGGCGAGGCAGGGCAACAGGATTTTCATCCTGGAGATATTTTCAGCAGCGGCGCTTTTCCTGCCTCAGACGGCGCTGAGAGGAAACAGCCGCAGCGCGGTCCTTTCAGTGGCAGCGGTCTGGATTCTGGCATGGATTTATGTGCTGATGGCTTCCAGGACAGCAAAGGGAATCCCCATGGAAAGAGTCCTGGGAACCTATCGGTGGGCTGCTGTTTTATATTATCTGCGGTTCTGGATCAATGCAGCGTTTTTTTACGGATATATCATATCCATGGCGGAGACTTATATGCTGAGACAGAAGCAGAGTTTTATCGTAGGGCTTCCTTTGCTGGTCCTGGCATATTACATGAATCGCAGAGGGCTGAAAAGCCGTGCCAGGGTTATGGAAGGAATCTTCTGGTTTGTGCTTCTTCCGGTTCTCGCGGTGCTGCTGTTAAGCGCCGGGGATCTGGCATTTTCAGAAATTTGGATTACCTCCTTTCAGTGGAAAGAGTTCGCCCGGGGCAGCCTGCTTCTGCTGGCTTTGCTGCATCCTATTGAACTGGTGTGGTTTTACCGCGGAAGTATAAAGGAAGGAGGAATGAAAGCAGGATCTTTCCTTTCTGTAGGATTATTGTTTCTTGGAATTTTCTGTGCGGTTTTGGGATCCCTTGGACGAAAACTGACTATGATGGATCCTAATCCGGTCATGTCCATGGCACAGGGAGTGGCAATTCCCGGCGGGATCATGGCAAGGCTCGATATTTTCCTGATTGCTTTCTGGATTGTCGGAGTTTTCTGCGTTTTCAGCGGATATCTGTTTTATGGAAATGAGGGGCTTTGTCAGGCTTTTCAAACCAGAGGCAGGATCGCAGGAAATATCCTGTCTTATGGAGGATTGTTCTTGGGAACCAATCAGCTGCTTGACCACTGGGATATCATATGGGAGCATTTTAATCTGTTCCTGTATGGAAATCTGGCAGCCGGGCTTCTGCTGCCGGTTATCTTATTTTTAATGGCAAGAAGGAGGAAAACGGATGCGCAGAAACAGTAAATGGCTCGTTTGTATGCTGCTTTGTCTGCTGACAGCCGTTATGGGAGGCTGCGGAGACAGGAAGGATATTGAAGACAGCAGTTATATTCTTGCCATGGGATTTGAAAAGATCAATGATAAATATCTTGTGCGTTATTCTTATGGAGATTTTGACGGTGAGAAAAGCAATTCAGGAACTAAAGTACCATCCAGATCCATAACATTTCTGGCAGATTCCTTTGCGGATGCGAACAAAAAATGGGGGCAGTATCAGAGGAAAAAGCTGAACTTCGGACATTTAAAAGTTGTCATTTTTGGAAATGGGAAAAAAGATCCGGCGGTTATCCGGGAACTGCTTTCTCATCCTCAGATCGCGAAATCTGTTTTTGTTCTGGAAACGGAAAAAACCCTGAGGGAAGTGTTTGCGGCAGAAGAAAAAATACCTGTCTCATTTGGAGAGTATATGGTGGAAGCGGTGGAAAATTCGGAAAAAATATCCAGTCCGAAAAAATTTACTCTGGGAAGAGTTTACATGGAAGATGAGAAACAATGAATTGTTTATAGTTGTTTAGAATTTGTTTAGAAATTTTTATTTCTTATATATTGTATCAAAGCGGGAATTTGATATACTAAAAACATAGTTTTTCATATATTTTAATCCTCTCTTTTCATTTGATAGAAAAAATCCTGCCGGGAGCGGCAGGATTTTTTTATATCACAGAAAAACGGATTCCTGTGATATAATAAAAAAGATAGATATGAAAGAGAGGAAAAGTTTTATGCCGAAGAAACTGATACTTTACCTGTACAAATTCAGACGTTCCGTAAAAGATGCATTCCCTGTGATCTTATTTTTTTTGCTTTCTTTTGCTTTGATATATGGAATCTTCGGCTTTCAGTACGTGATGCTGGTTTCCGTGATCACGGTTTTTTTTAAAGTAAGATATAAACGCAGCAACAATACATGGAAGAGATATATCCGTCTGGTTGTCGTCGGCAGTCTGCTGATTCTGCTGGCTTACTTAAGTTCCAGGAATCTGGCGGCCTGCATCCTGCTGAATATCTGTGTCCCGTTTGTGCTCGTTTTTACGCAGAGTTCGCAGTTTAATCCAAAGGGATATTTTACCTATGCAATGATCTTTGCTTTTACCAGTCTGATTCCGCCGGCGGATCTTCAAGGGCTGGGAAAAGAAATGCTGGCGTTCTGGATGTGCGTGCTGATTCTGGCATCTGCCATCACGGTTTTTCGATGGTTCGGATCCAAACCGGCCCCATCTTCTCAGACGGCGTCCGGAACTTTTGTGGAATTATCAGAGCTGATTCTGCTGCTGGCACAGCCGGAAAGACAGAAGGAGCTGGAAGAGCGATTCTGGCGTCTGGCACATGATTTTCAGCAGATGTCGTATCATAAAAATTTTTTTTCGGTACAGACCAGAGAAAACCAGCTGTATGATATGGTTTCGGCCCTGATTCAGAGATTTTCCTATCTGGTATCCGATCAGGAATGGAGAAAAGAAATGGATCAGAGACATGTGGTAGTGCTGACTCAGATTTCATTGTTCCTGAAGGAAACAGCAGCCAGCCGCGGAATTGCAGCAAGAGAACGTCAGGCAGCAGCAGCCCAGAAACTTCTGGATCGCATGAATGTGCCGGAAGGAAGGATTCGTGTTTTCTGCAGAAGTCTTCTTCATATGATGACATTAATCTTGAACGCTTATAAGACAGTACCCCGGGAAAAGAAACTGGCCAGGAAAATTGACTGGGGGGAATTAATGTATCAGTTTCGATTCCGATGCACTCTGGAATCTTTTGAGATGAGGTTTGCCATGCGGCTTTCCATTGTTATGACCATCAGCTGTACGGTCAGTTATCTTCTGCCGGTTACGCATGCCTACTGGATCCCGCTGAATGCATTCCTCCTTCTTCAGCCAAGTTTCGAGGAGAGCAGCTACCGCATGAAAACCCGTCCGATCGGAACAGTGATCGGATGCGGGGTGGAATTTCTCGTGCATCCGCTGCTGCCGGGGCTTGCGGGGCAGCTGGTGTTTGCTCTCCTGATGATCTCACTGATGTACTGTGCGGTTCCGGGAACCTGGTATCATCCGATTTTTTCCACCTGCTATGCACTGACCCTTGCTGCAATGATGATGAATGAGACGACAGCGATTACTCTGCGTCTGATTTATCTGGGAGCGGCGGTTCTGATCGTATTCATAGGGAACCGGTTTTTCTTTCCGATGCGAAAGGATGTTCAGTTCCGGTATAATTACAAAGCATTGTTCCGGCTTCATAACAATTACTGGAATATTATCCGCCGTGGGATGTTTCGGCTGACCCGGCTGTCTGTTTCCGGAGAGATTCTGACATATTTTCATATGCTGTATGAAGAGTGTGAAGCGTATCTGCACAGTCATAAAGAAATGCCAAAGAGGAAGGAACTAAGAAACGTGATGCTGATCTTGTGGCATATGTTTTCGGAACTGGAGCAGATGCATTATCTTGTGAGAATCAAACATCTTCAGAGAGAAGAAAAAGAGGCGTTGATCCGGGTGATCTGCGCAGTGCAGGAAGATCTGTATCCGATCATTTCGTATGAAAACATCGTTTCCCTGAGAAAGGAACTGCCGGAACAGGAGAGAGAGATCGGCTATGTGCTGACGTCATATTTAAAACATGCAGAGCTGCTCCTGAATTACAGAGACTGCATTCCGTTTTAAAGGAAAGAGAAGAGAGGGAAGCCCCCTCTTTTTTCTGTCATGCAAATATGGTAGAATATGAAGCATCCGGACAGCGGACCGGAAGAAAAGAGAAAAAGAGACGTAAAACAAAGGAGATCTGCGGTGTTTGATATTCAGGAAGAATTAAAGAAACTCCCGGCAAAGCCAGGGGTTTATTTAATGCACAATAAGAAAGATGAAATCATATATGTGGGAAAAGCAGTCAAACTGTGCAACCGGGTGCGCCAGTATTTTCAGGACAGCCGGAATCTTTCGGTAAAGATACAGCATATGGTCCAGAACGTAGCTTATTTCGAATACATTATTACGGATTCAGAACTGGAGGCCCTTGTACTGGAAAGCAATTTGATCAAGGAGCACAGGCCGAAGTATAATACGATGCTGAAGGATGATAAAAATTATCCTTACATCAAAGTAACGACCAATGAAGAATATCCAAGAATCCTGCTGGCCAGGAAAATGAAACAGGACGGATGTAAATATTACGGACCTTATACCAGCTCGGGGGCAGTCAATGACATCATCGAGCTGCTGCGCAAGATTTTCCGGATCCGTACCTGCAGCCGAAGGCTTCCAAGAGATATCGGGAAAGACCGGCCGTGTCTGTATTACCAGATCAAACAGTGCAATGCTCCGTGCCAGGGTTATATATCCAAAGAAGCATATGGAGAACAGATTGGACAGGCCATAGATTTTCTGAACGGAAATTATAAAGAAGTGGAAAAAGAACTGAAAAGAAAGATGGAACAGGCATCAGCCCAGCTGGAATTTGAACAGGCAATGGAATACCGGGATCTGATCCGCAGCATAGAAAAGATCATGGACCGGCAGAAGATCAACACGCAGGGATTCGAGGACAGGGACATGATCGCCATGGCAAAGGATGATAAAGACGCGGTTGTTTCCATCTTCTTTGTACGGCAGGGAAAGCTTTTGGGCAGAGAGCATTTTCATATGGAGCTGAATGAAGAGACAGGTAATTCGGAGATCCTGGGAGCGTTTGTCAAACAGTTTTATGCCGGAACGCCGTATTATCCAGGTGAGATATTTCTCGAATACCCGATCGATGATATGGACATTATAGAGAAGTGGCTGGGGAAACGCCGAGGCGCAAGAGTGCATCTTAAGGTGCCGAAGCGGGGGTCAAAACACCGGATGGTGGAAATGGCCAGAGAGAATGCTCAAAATGTTCTGAGGATGGACCGGGATAAATTAAAAAGAGAAGAAAAAAGAACCATTGGAGCCGTTCATGAGATTGAAAGACTGCTGGGAATTTCCGGACTTGACCGGATGGAAGCGTTTGATATTTCCAATATCAGCGGTTTTCAGACGGTGGCGTCTATGGTGGTTTTTGAAAAAGGAAAAGCCCGCAGACAGGATTACAGAAAATTCCGCCTTCGCACGGTGGAGGGACCGGATGATTACGCCAGCATGGAAGAGGTGCTGACCAGGAGATTTCTTCACGGGAAAAAAGAACTGGAAGAACTGCGTCAGGAAGGAAAAGATACAGATCTGGGCAGCTTTACGAAGTTTCCGAACCTGCTGCTGATGGATGGAGGAAAAGGACAGGTCAATGTGGCGGAGAAAGTTCTTGAAAAGCTGGATCTTCATATACCGGTCTGCGGTATGGTGAAAGATGACAATCACCGGACCAGGGGTCTGTATTACCAGAATGAGGAAATTATGTTTCCAAAAAACAGCGAAGCCTTCCTGCTGGTTACCAGGATTCAGGATGAGGCTCATCGGTTTGCCATAGAATACCACCGCTCGCTCCGGGCAAAAGGGCAGGTGCATTCAGTGCTGGATGATATCAAGGGAGTGGGTCCTAAGAGAAGGAAGGCATTGATGAAATATTTTAAGAATATTGGGGAGATCAGGGAAGCAACCCAGGAAGAACTTCTCAAGGTGCCGGGAATGAACCGGAGTACAGCAGAGAAAATATACTGCTTTTTCCATTCTTCTAAAGTGTAAAATATGATAAAATAAACATAATTATATCTGGAAAGTAAGGAGGGATCTATCGATATGAATAAAGAACATAAAGTTTCTGTATACGACATGACAAAACAACTGAACCTGAAGGAAGTCATTCCGGAAATCAATACCCGTGAGATTTTTATCACACAGGCAGAGATCAATCGTCCGGCACTTCAGCTGGCAGGTTTTTTTGAGCATTTTTCGAACAAACGCATACAGATCATAGGAAATGTGGAATACCTGTATCTGCAGGAGATCCGCAAAGATGACGCAGCAGAAGGAATTATCTTTGAACGGCTTTTCAGCGCCGGGATTCCATGTCTTGTCTTTTGCAACAGTCTGAAACCGAATAACCGCATGACCTATATTGCAAAGAAATATAACGTGCCGATCCTCATATCCAGAGAGACGACTTCTGAGTTTATGGCAGAGGTCATCCGGTGGCTGGGCGTGGAACTTGCGCCAAGCATTTCCATCCATGGTGTGCTGGTAGATGTTTTTGGTGAAGGAATCCTGATCACGGGTGAGAGCGGAATCGGAAAGAGTGAGGCAGCGCTGGAGCTGATCAAGCGCGGACACCGTCTGGTATCAGACGATGTTGTTGAGATCAAGCGGGTCAGCAAAGAAACGCTTGTCGGATCTTCTCCGGAAGTTACAAGATTTTTTATAGAATTAAGGGGAATTGGAATTATTGACGTCAGAAAACTGTTTGGAGTCGAAAGCGTGAGAATGACCCAGAATATTGATCTGGTCATTCAGCTGGAAGACTGGAACAAAGAGACAGATTATGACCGGCTCGGTCTGGAAGAAAAATATGTGGAATATCTTGGAAACAAGGTGGTGGCTCATTCACTTCCGATCCGTCCGGGAAGAAATCTGGCCATTATTGTGGAAACCGCTGCGATCAATCACAGACAGAAGAAGATGGGATATAATGCAGCGGAAGAATTATATAAACGTGTCACAGGACAGATCAGGGAGGGAGAAAAATAATGAAAAAGATCTATGGAATTGATGTTGGAGGAACGACAGTAAAGCTGGGGCTGTTTTCTGAAGACGGCACACTGATGGAAAAATGGGAGATTCCGACAAGAACGGAAGAGAACGGAAAGTATATCCTTCAGGATATTGGAAATGCGGTGAAAGAAAATGCGGCAAAGAACAATATTTCAAAGGAAGATCTGGCCGGAGCCGGAGTCGGAGTGCCGGGAGCCGTGCTTGAATTTACGAAAGTAAATGAATGTGTGAACCTGGGATGGGGAAGCGTAAATGTAGGAGAAGAATTGTCTGAAATGATCGGATGTCCGGTAAAAGTCAGCAATGACGCAAATGTAGCCGCACTGGGAGAACTCTGGACAGGAGCCGCGGCGGATTACAAAAGTGCGGTCATGGTAACTCTGGGAACCGGCGTCGGAGGAGGAATCATCATTGACGGACATATCGTAGATGGAAGCCGCGGATACGGCGGGGAGATCGGACATATGACAGTGGATCCGGCAGATGACAGAGTGTGCAACTGCGGAAAGACCGGATGCCTGGAATTATACGCATCTGCGACCGGAATTGTATATGAGACAAAGAAAGCGCTGGAAAAAAGTGATGCAGATACGGCACTGCGCAGCATGGAAAATATTACGGCCAAAGACATTTTTGATCTTGCCAAAGAAGGAGACGCTTTTGCGGCAGAGCAGGTAGACAAACTGGGGCAGAAGCTGGCACTGGCATTGGGAAATATCGCGCTGATGGTAGATCCTGAAGTATTTGTTATCGGCGGAGGCGTATCTAAGGCCGGGCAGATCCTTCTGGATGCTGTCTCCAGACATTTTGGTACATATACATTTGGAAAGGCAAAAGAGGGAAAATTTGTGCTTGCGACTCTGGGTAATGATGCCGGAATCTATGGAGCGGCAAGCCTGATGCTCTCATAAGAGACAGAATGGAGGAATCATGGATACAGTAATCGAACAGTTAAAAGAAGTACTGGAGGAAGATCAGGTTCTGGTCAATGAGCCGATGTGCAGGCATACGACATTTCGCATCGGAGGACCTGCAGATATCTTCGTAATCCCAAAGACAACGGAGGATATTGCACATGTCTGTTCCATTGCGAAGAAAGAAAAGCTTCCATTGTTTATCCTTGGAAATGGAAGCAATCTTCTGGTGGCAGATCAGGGAATGGACGGTATTGTGCTCCAGATTTATAAAAATTTCAGCGGCATTGAGGTCAGCGGAAATGAGCTGACCATCCAGGCAGGAACTCTTCTGAGCACAGCCGCAAAGGCTGCTCAGACAGAAGAACTGACGGGATTTGAGTTCGCCGGAGGAATCCCGGGTACATTTGGAGGAGCTGTGGTCATGAACGCAGGTGCTTACGGAGGCGAGATGGTACAGGTCTTAAAGGAAGTGGATGTTCTTACGCCGGAAGGAGAAGTAAAGACGATCCCGGCACAGGATCTGGAACTTGGGTATCGTACCAGTAATATTTTGAAAAATGGATATGTGGTGCTGAGCGGGACCATTGCTCTGGAAAAAGGAGACCCCGAGCAGATCAAAGCCCTGATGGATAAGTATTCCGCAGCCAGAAGGACAAAACAGCCGCTGGAGCTTCCAAGTGCCGGCAGCACTTTTAAACGTCCGGAAGGATATTTTGCAGGTAAGCTGATTCAGGACGCAGGACTTCGGGGATACCAGGTTGGAGGTGCCAGAGTTTCTGATAAGCACTGTGGATTTGTAGTCAATCAGGATCACGCGACGGCAGCAGATGTTATGCAGCTGATCGGGGACGTGCAGAGAATTGTAAAAGAAAAATTTGATGTTGTACTGGAACCGGAAGTAAAAAGAGTCGGCCGGTTTTAAAGAGGAGAACTATGAGATTTGTAATCGTTACAGGCATGTCAGGAGCAGGAAAAAGCAGTGCTCTCAAAATGCTGGAAGATATAGGATATTTCTGCGTGGACAATCTTCCTGTGGAACTGCTGGATAAGTTTGCGCAGATTACACTGGATAAAACAGTAAAGATCCAGAATGTTGCTCTGGGAATCGATATCAGAAGCGGAGAAGGGATTAAGGAACTGGAACAGAAGCTTCAGGAGATCAAAGATATGGGAATCTCTTTTGAAATTCTGTTTCTGAATGCCAGCAACCGGATTCTGCTGAAGCGGTATAAAGAGACAAGGCGGAATCATCCGCTGTCACGGGACGGAAGAGTAGAAGACGGGATTGCCAAAGAGCGGGAGGAAATGAAATTCCTGCTGAAAAAAGCAACATATGTAATTGATACCAGCCAGCTTCTGATTCGTGAGCTGAAAGAAGAAATTGACCGCATTTATGTAGATGGAGAAGTAAATGAACGTTTTCAGATCGCGGTCGTATCTTTTGGATTTAAGTTTGGAATACCGGCAGATGTGGATCTTGTTTTTGATGTCCGGTTTCTGCCGAATCCATATTATGATCTGAAACTGCGGCCTCTGACAGGAAATGACAAACCCATCCAGGATTTTGTCATGAAGTATGAGGAAGCAGGGGAATTTCTGGACAAACTCTACGATATGCTGGAATTTCTGATCCCGAATTATATCAAAGAAGGAAAATATAATCTGGTCATCGGCGTGGGATGTACCGGCGGAAAACACAGGTCAGTGACCATTGCCAATGCCCTGGCAAAGGAGCTGAAAAAAATGCCATATTCTGTGAAAGTAGAGCATAGGGATATAACGAGGTAGCAAATGTCATTTTCAAGCAATGTAAAAGAAGAATTATCAAGAAACGAAACCAGCGCCAGACACTGCAGACTTGCAGAGCTGGCCGGGTTTCTGAAATTCTGCGGAGAGATCAGGAAAGAAGACGGGCAGTATTCCATAAAGATCCACACAGAAATGGTTTATGTGGCCAAACGGTTTTATACGCTGGTCAAAAAAGTGTTTGGGATACAGGCGAGAATCGAAATCAGCCGAAATGATTTTCTAAAAAAAAGTCGAAATTATACAGTAAGTATTGACAACCATCCTGATTGTGTTTTATTATTGAAGGCAGTGAAATTACTGGAGCATGAGGATTTTGGTCTGGTCCTTCAGAATACGTGCTGCAAGAGAGCATATATCAGAGGAGCTTTCCAGGCCGCAGGATCCATGAGTGATCCAGAAAAAAACTATCATTTTGAAATCGTTTCAACGGATAAAAAAACTGCGGATCAGTTAAAAGAAGTCTTGAATTTTTTTGATTTAGATGCTAAAATTGTTTTGCGGAAAAAGTATTACGTTGTATACATCAAAGAAGGGGCTAAGATTTCGGATGTATTGAGCCTTATGGAAGCTCACGTAGCGATGATGGAGTTTGAGAATGTCCGGATTCTGAAGGAGATGCGTAATCGGGTCAACCGCCGTGTAAACTGCGAGACGGCCAATATCAGCAAGACGGTTTCTGCTGCGATGAAGCAGGTAGAGGACATTAAGTACATTATGGATCATAAGGGTCTTCATCATTTGAATCAGGGCTTACAGGACATTGCTTATTTGCGTCTGGAGAATCCAGAAGCTACCTTGAAGGAGCTGGGTGATATGCTGGATCCCCCGGTAGGGAAGTCGGGAGTGAATCACCGGCTGAAGAAAATAAGCAGAATGGCAGAAGAGATGAGATTAGGAGGAAGAGAATGATTTCTAAGAATGTCAAAGTTCAGGCAGAATTGAAGGAAGAGGACAGACCGATAGCATTTCTCGTACAGATGGCCAGTCAATTTGAAAGCAGGATTTTGTTTGAAGCAGGCGATAAGCAGGTGAATGTGAAGAGCATCATGGGGATGATGAGTCTTGGACTTTATCAGATCGACCATCTGACAGTTGTAGCAGACGGTGTGGATGAAGAAGAAGCTGTTTCACAGATTGAAAATTATCTTACAAAAGGAGCATAGATTTTCTATGCTTTCATATATGCCGAAATAGCTCAGTCGGTAGAGCACTTCACTCGTAATGAAGGGGTCGTCGGTTCAAGTCCGATTTTCGGCTTATAAGAAATGGCGTATTTACGCCGTTTGTGGTAAAGAAGAAGCACCCGGGGATGGGTGCTTTTCTTCGTTTTATGATGTTTTGACAACTATTTGACAACTACAGTTTTAGAATTTAAAATTTTTGCAAGACTGTCAACGGCTTCTTTCTCTTTTTTATGCAAAGAATGTGCATAAATATTCATTGTGGTAGAAGTCTGCTGATGACCGAGAAGGCTGGAAACGGTTCGAACATCTGTGTTTTCTGATATCAGTAGCGTGGCATTTGTGTGGCGCAAACCGTGCAGTGTAATTTCAGGAAGTTTCTTGGAGTCGTCCTGGATCGCTGTGTTGCACATGCGTATGATGCTTTTGAATTTATTATAAGGGGTAGATAAATACATTTGTTTGCCATTGTACTGTATAAATATTTTTTGAGTGTCATTTCTGGGACCGCGCCATTTGTCGCCTAAGGAAAGCATATATTCCTTTTGCTGCTGCTTCAGATGCAATAGGTCATCCGCTAAAAATTGTGGCAGAGGAGCCTGTCTGACTCTGTGCCCTTTTGTAGACTTGTCTATCATTTTATTATTCACAAAAGCTGTACTCTTATTGATGCTGAGGGATTTGCTCTTGTAAGAAAAATCTTTCCACTCTAATGCAATCAGTTCGCCTCTCCTTAATCCGCAGAAAATCAGGATTTCAAACATGACAATGTATTGCAGGTCAAGACGCCGATATTCGGTATAGCCTTTTACATCATAGAATGCCCCTGTATTGGATTTTCTTTTTCTGTCCTTATATTTTATAGGCAAAGGTGTTTTAATCAGTTCTAGGAAGGTCTGTGCTTGCTCAAGCGTCCAGCAATTTACGTTTTCAGCTTTGTACTCTGTTTTGGGTTTAAAAACATCTTCGCAGGGATTGTGTTTTATAATTCTCCATTTTCTGGCGATTTTAAATAGCCCTGATAAAATATTATGTATTTTAGATATTGTAGCGGCAGAGATGCCGTTTTGTTGTAATTTATCGTATAGGTTTTGAATGGTGAGCGGGTAAATGTCTGACATCTTTAAATGTCCAATTTCTTTCATTACCTTACCATTGATTTGAAGATCGTATCCCTCGATCGTGGTTGCTTCTAAATTATTTTTGGCGTATTTTTCTTTCCAATCATTATAGTATGCCCTGAAAGTAATCTTATCACCGGTGAGCCTTCCACCTTCCAAAATCTCTCTTTCAAATTCCCTGGCAAAATTTTCGGCTTCTTTTAGCAAGGTTCTGTCTGATTTTTTGTTTCCTTTTTCTGTGTATAAGTCTGGCTTAAATGTTGTCCGCTCTGAAATTTTTTTCATTTCAGAATCATATCCAAGTGAAACAGTGATTTGAAACGAGTTACCTCTTCTTCGAATGTTTGCCATATATCATCATCTCCTTAAATTAGGGTACAAAAATACACCCTACATTTTTTTGAGGATGTATGATATAATTCTAAATATGGGTTAGGAACTATATCACACATAGGTTGATAGGTTTCTAAGATTTCCGTCCGGTTGCCGCCGGGCGGTTTTCTTTTATAAAAATTGGTTCTATTGGCTAATAAAATCGACTTTTTCTACAGAAGCAGCAGGTATTGTAATTTCTCCTCCTATAGTAGATTCATAAGTAATAAGTCCGGCTGAAACTCCGTAGAACCTGATTACATCGTCCTCTAAAATTCTGCTTTCCACTAAATCTCTGTCTACAACAATGAAGATAACATCATCGTACCCGCCTTTTGTAGCAAGGCGAATCTGCGTCTGGTTATTATCATTATCTTCAATAACTTGGACAACAGTTCCCTGGAACGTGATTCGTTCATATTTATATTTATCAGGATTTCTTGCCAAGTCATCATATGTAATTTCTGGATTATAATCTTCTTTGGTTAATTTCTTTTCGGTGGTAGCTTCAGTCGTGGCCTCAGTTGTAGCTTTTGTAGTTGATTCAGTTGTAGCTTCGGTCGTGGTTTCGGTTGTGGACTCTGTCGTAGTCGCTGTGGTACCATCATCAGATGAGGTTCCAGAATCTTCGCCGCCAAAGGCTGCCGCGACAACAAGTATTGCGAAAATAATAGATATTATGATGCGGGCAACTTTGTTAAATTTTTTATATTTCCACATCGTAAAAAGCCCAACAGGGAAAAACAAAATGAGGAATAGCACTGTGAACCATGTTTTTTGATAAAATTTCATCTTTTCCATAATAGAATCCTCCCATTGAAAAAAGTGTTTTAATATAGTATAATTTCTTTTGTTAAAAAGGTATAGGACAAGATTCTATACAATGCCGCTTGGTTGCCGCTAAGCGGCTTTTTTCTTTTGTTCTATTCGATTCGCTCTAAGTCATCATCGACTTGCTGTAAGTTTTCATGAGTACTATCATCTGTAACGAGATCTATATTCCGGTATACATATTTTATGGCCTGGCGCAAATCCATTCCAAGGAGGGATTTTGGATCCGCTTCGTCATATTTATATTCAAGCAGGTATCCATACCACATGAATTTTTCCATATCTTGATCTGTCTTATAAAATTTATGATCGGCGGCTCGAATAGCAGCGATAATTTTTGCAGCGTCCTCTTCGCTCATATCTTTTGCATTTTCTTTTGCGACAGACTCTATTTGGTCAACCATTTCTGTCGTCTTTTTTTCTGCTGTAAATTTTGGAGTGGTCAAAAAATCTTCAACGATTATTTCCTCGGCTGAGTGTTCACTTTTTTGGGCAGTTGTTGTAGTTCCAGATGTATCTTCATTTTTAGCAGAATCTTTTGGCGTTGTTCCAGTTAAATTATGAATGATTCCAGATACTACGCCGATTGCGAAAAAAGCAATGATAGCAATTAAAACAATTTTTCTCTTTGATATTTTTTTATTTTTCATACTTTCCCTACTTTCGATTAAGCTTTAGATTTATAAGATTTTCACTATATCCTAGCATCCGTGAGAGTTGCCCGGTGGTGTATTCTTGATTTTCTGAGATCATTTCGTCTGGTATCAAAAGTTCTACCGCAAATGTATTTGCTTCCGACTCATATTTTGCTGTGTTGAATCCAGTATAAGTATCCATAAAAAGAGCATTCGATTTTTTATGGAGTAACATGTGCCCTAATTCATGTGCGCAGACAAGTCGTTGCTCATGATATGGAAGCGATTCATCTATGTAAATAATGTTGTTCCTTTGAAAATACTGATAAAATCCTTTTACGCCGACCAGTGGTACGAATACAAGAATTATATTCAATCCTTTTATGATTTCAAAAGGATTTCTTGAACGATGTTGCCTGGCAAGTTTGTTTGCCATTTTTTTAATGTCCATCACATCAGTCCTTTTTGTATTTTTTAGGCGTATACTTTTCTTTGTTCTTTTTCTTTGCCATCTCCATGCCGATCTCCATTGCATTCAAAATAGAATCGATTGCTTCTGGACTGGCTGGATTACCGTCAAACATAAGCCCTTCTTGAGATGCAAGTTTTTCTTTGGTTTCTTTTAATATTTCTTCTATTTGCCTTGTATCTCTTCTTGTTAATTCGGGTTTATCCTCCATTAAATCACCAATGCCAACATTTAGCCAATGGGCTATTTTTTCTATTTTGTCAGCTCGAGGCATTTTATTTCCATTACACCAGTCGGAAGCGGTTGCGGATGAAACACTCATGTATTTACATAAATCTGCCTGATTTTTGCCCGAAAGAGATAGATAGTAATTTAATTTTTTTGCGAATATTTCTCGTAATGTTTCTTCTGCCATGATAATCCTCCTTCCTATATTGATACTGTACTTGAATTATATAATGATATTTGAAATATATCAAGCTTAAAACGAAAAAAAGTTAGAATTGTATGAAAAATATTTAGCTTTTAGCTTGACAACTAGCTTAAAGCAAGTATAATAGTAATTAGCTTAAAGCTAACATGGACAAGGAGGTGAACACAAAGAATGAAGAAGATATCAATTAAAGGAGCAAGGATAGAAAAGGGAATGACTCAAAAAGAGGTTGGAAATGTTATGGGAGTGACTCCAGAAACAATCTCTAATTGGGAAAGAAACATCACGTCACCCTCAGCCGTACAGCTAATGAGATTGTGCGAGATCTATGGTGTAGAGCTGGCTGATATTTTTTTAGATAAAGAGCTAGCTTAAAGCTAGCAAAGAAAAAAACAAAAAGATTGATAGAAGAGCGAAGGAAAGGAGAGCAAAGTGGAAAAATGAAGGGATATTATGTTCAGGAAGAAAAAAGAAAAGGATCAGAAGTTCCAACAGGGAGATTGAGTATTGAAGTAAAAAATTTACCGGAATTTCGTGAACTAATTATACAAGCAAAAAAAGAAGCTGGCCAGCTTAAGAAAACAATAGATCAGCTTCAGAATTTTGAATTGCATATTGATTTTAGCAGCGAACCTACTTCTTCGGAGTCATAGAAGCCGCATCTTCTGTAATAAGTACCATACCGATAAAATAGACGATTGCTTGAATAAAAGCTTTCATATCAGAAACATCGCGGTTTTCTTGTTTACGAATATAATGAGCCTCATCGTTCCCTATCCATGCGGAACGTTCAGCGAGAGTGATGATACGGTCATCGGAGATATAGTTTTTAATGCATTGCATAAGAAGCTTGCTTTTTATGGTTTCCTCCTCATCAGGATGTTCGTGAATAGCAAAGTCTTTGATGAGAAATTCAAGAGCCTTTCGATATCCAAGCCCTGCTATTTCATCAAGTGCGGAGGATTCGGCAGCAAGGGCCTGATTATATATTTTATCGAATTGGGGAGAAAGAGTGGTGATTTTTTCATCAAATATATGTTTAAAGAAACGGTTTGGCTCGGAATATATAAGCTCTGTTGCGTCGTAATAACTACTGCTGGAATTTTGGGGTTGTACTTTATATTGAGTAATAAAAGTTTCGTGGCAACTCTGACAATAGTTAAAGACGCTTGCTGTAACAGAAGTATTTAAAGAAGCGGATAAAAAAACTGGTCTAATTTTAGATTTACAGATTGGGCACTGTTCTACAGTCTCATAATATAGGCGGGCACTGCCTGAATTTAAGTTGTTAATTAGAGATACTGATTTTTTCATAATATCATTCCTTTCATCATCTGATAGGAAGATTATACCAAATAAATTTTGTAAAGAGAAGTAACATCGGAAGGTGAAGATTTAGAAAAGATTAGAAAGAAGGTGGAAGAATGTCAGATGTAAAAGTTCCACGTATGCGAACAGTATCAGAAATTGTTGAATATTTCAAAAAGCATGATCCGGATACAAAGATAAATCAGTGGAATGTCAGGAGAATGCTAAAAACTGGGCAGATCCCATATGAAAAGGCAGGAAACAGATATTTGATTAATTTGGATTTGTTTATTGAAAAAATGGAAGGAGCCTAAATGAGCAAAATAGAATTATCAATCCTGACCATCTTAGGACTCATCCTGGTATGGATGGATTATCCTTTATGGCTGGGGATTTGCGTGGCAGCCCCGGCAATCTTTTTAACGCCGGAAGGAGGTGAGAAAGATGGAAATAGACAAAGAACTTCTTCTAAAAGAAAGTGAAGAACCGGGAGCAACGCTGCATGATTTTCGAGAGACAGGACGTCGTCTGGATGATTCAGCATTCATTTACGATGAAGGTAAGTATAAGAAAATTGAGAGAATCCCAGATATTACAGAAAACAAAAATGCCCCGGAAGCGGCAACTTCCAAGGGCAAAGCATAAAGTAACTAAAAACTAACTCAGTGTTATTTTAACACGGAAACGGAGAAAAAGAAATGGGAAACAGAGAATCTTTGGACAAATATTTCAAAAAAATAGACGATAACGTAGATCATATGGGTGATGAAGAGAAAGAGAGAGCTATGCGAGAAGTGCTCGGAAAGGCGCAGAGTAGTGTGATGGATTTTGTAAATCCATATAGTGCCCGCGAAGCCTCTGTTCTGGCGGCGGCGATGATGATAGTAGCCGATGCTATTAAAGAAAGCATGAACACAACAGAAAAAGCATTAACTTTGGATGTATACCAAGCCATGAAGGAATGTTTTTTTACAGGATATGAACCGCATCGAGAGCAGGTAAATGAATAAGGAGCCAGGAAGGGGATAAACAATGGAAGAAACAAAAATGATCACAATCGAAAAATATATGTACGATGGCCTCCAGAGGCAAAAGGAACAGTTACAGGCCATCATCCGGCTGGCAAAAGCCGGGACACTTACACCAGATCATGTGCTGATCATCACCGGAGAAAAACAGGAGGAAGAATAAATGGAAGCAAAAGAAACGATTATCAAATTGTTAAAAAGCGTAGAAAGACCAGGCATGGACAAGCTGATTGAGGCTATGGAGGAAGGCGGATTCTTTACCGCTCCATGCAGCGGAGGAAATCACCTTGCAGAAAAAGGAGGGCTGGCAAAGCACAGCCTGAACGTACTTAATGCCGCAACAGGCATGAGCCTCGGATTATCTCATGGAGAACTCCTGCCCAAGGAATTAAAAGACAGCTTGACCATCGTATGCCTGCTGCACGATCTCGGCAAGATGGGGCAGTACGGAAAAGAAAACTATGTAGAGAACATCTTAAAGAGCGGAAAGCAGAGCGCAAGCAAACCGTACAAGGCAAATCCAGATCTGTTGTATGTGGATCATGAGGTCCGATCCATTGTAATTGCACAACAGCACATAAATCTGACAGAAGAAGAGCAGCAGGCCATTCTCTGGCATAACGGATTATACGGAAACTTCCGGTACCAGATCCAGGGGAAGGAAACGGCGCTGTATCTGATCCTGCACTTTGCAGACATGTGGGCAAGTCGGGTTCTCGAAGGCGAAGCGTTATGAACCTAAAAGAACTCGCTGATTACCTGTGCAAAAGACTGATCGCAGAAGGTTTTACAGTGCAGAGATATGACGCATATAAGACCGATAGTATCTATCTCAAATTGGATTTCGGAGTATGTAACTCTATCCGGATCTCTGATCATCCGGGAAAGCGATACCTGAAATACAGGTACAACATAGGTTCATTCGTGAAAGAATATCGATACGAAAATAAAAGAGGATTTCCCAGACTTTATTTTTGCCAGGATCAGACAGATGCATTGATCGAGCAGATTTTAAGAGACAGAAAATCCAAAATTAAAAGGTATGGAGCGGATAGATACCAAGGATTTATGAAAGAAAACAAAGTTAAAAACAGAAATCTAAAAGGATTTTGGAGGAAGTCTCGAATAGTGGGAGGTAAAAATGAAATATGAATTTAGAGACCTCACGAAAGATGAGGTAGAGTGCAGGGTAGGCACGCTCAATGTTAATAAAGGATGCTCTTTGCTGCTTTTTAAAGATGCAAGATGCGACATGAACATCCTAGATGAAAAATTTGGAATCACTGGATGGAAGAGACATCACGAGTCCATAAATGGAAACCTGTTTTGCACGGTTGAAATTTGGGATGATTCTAAAAAAGAATGGATCTCAAAGCAAGATGTAGGAAAGGAAACAGGGGTAGAGAAAGAAAAAGGGCAGGCTTCAGATGCATTTAAAAGGGCCTGTTTTAACATCGGAATTGGAAGAGAACTTTATACAGCCCCATTTATATGGATTTATCCAAAAGATGTAAAAATTGAAAGCGGGAAAGTAAAAGACAGCTTCTCTGTTGCGGATTTAGAGGTAGAAAATAAAAAGATTGTGAAACTTAAAATCAGAAACAATCGTACAAAAAAAGTGGTATTTTCTTTCCCTTCAAGTAAGGATGAGCAAGATCAAGGTGAGATGCATCAAGAGCCTGTCGGAAAGCAGAAGATCAGTAAAGAAAAGCAAAAAAGTTTATTAGAGTTTTGCGATGAGAAGCATCTGGATATTGGAAAGATATTGGATTCTTATGCGCTGAAAGATATTTCAGAGCTGAATGAAAACCAACATGCAACGATCATCCGGGTACATGCTCAGTACATGAAGCAGTGGGGTGCTGATGGATGGAATGCATAGGACGGCTTAAGAGCCTTGGAATTGACCTGATGTCTAGGCACCAGAAGCTGGAGATTGAAATAGACAGCGATATCCGAAAAGAGTATGACAAGCTCAAAGATAAAGATAAGCTGCGGATCCGCATTGTACAGTACAGAAAAAAGCGGTCTTTAGATGCTAATGCTTATTATTGGACGCTGCTTACCAAGTTTGCAGATGTGATAGGATTGAGCAACCCAGAAGCCCACAACATGATGCTACGAGGATACGGACAATCAGAGATATTTGACGGAAAAGCGGTGTATGTGACGATTCCTGACACTGAAGAATCTGAGAAGAAGGTAAATAATGCAACGGATTATCATCTTGCTCCTACATCTCAGGTTCGGATGGGAAACGATGATGTTATGTATCGTACATATCGGCTACTAAGGGGATCACGTACTTATGATACTAAAGAAATGTCACGTTTGATTGATGGATTGGTTACCTGCTGCAGAGAAGCAGGGATACCAGATTCGGAAATTGCAACACCTAACGAAAAGGAACTGTTAAAAGAAAAATATAATGTGAATTTATAGGAGAAATAAATGAGAGAGATATTGTTTAAGGCAAAGAGTATTGATAACAGTGAGTGGGTGAAAGGATATTATTGTCAACTTCCAAAAATGAGTTTAGGAGCAACAATAGTTGCAAACGGAGAAATGTGCGCAGAAGATGTTGGAGATTATATCGTTGAAATCAAAAATAAGCAGCATGGAAATTTTTCTGACGGATTTCCGCTTGAAGTCGTTGAAAGTGAAATATATGAGGTTGATTCAGAAACACTTTGTCAGTATACAGGAATAAAAGACGAGGACGGAAATCAGATATTTGAAAACGATATAGCACAATACATTCATTTAAAATATCCAGAATTAGAATATCCACGTTTAGAACCAATTTCCATCAAGCCAACAAAATACAAAGGAAGTTACAAAGTAGAATTTGTAAATACAAAATTTACATACGGTCTTAGACTAAGAAATAAATCAATACATTTTCCTATAACTAAAAGTTCAATTGATAATCACGGCGTAAAAATAATTGGAAACATATTTGACAACCCAGAACTTTTGGAGGAATTATGAAAAAACTAAAAAGTGTATTTACAGACAATATGGACTGTTGCATCTACACAGGCAGCTATATTGTGGAGAGGCACCATATCTTTGGAGGAGCAAACCGGAAGTTGAGTGAAAAATATGGATTCGTTGTTCCTCTCCGGCCAGACTATCATCCGAACGGTGTACATTTTAATCCTAAGAATGGTGACATTGATACACAGCTAAAACAGGCAGCACAGAGGTACTACGAAGAGAATATCGGAACCAGAGAGGACTTTAGAAGGGAGTTTGGGAAGTCATGGCTATAAACAGTAGAGAGAAAGGAAAGAAGGGTGAGCGGGAACTTTCAAAAGCTCTTAGATATCATGGATACGATACCAGAAGAGGACAGCAATACTGCGGCAGTAATGGAGATGCTGATGTAGTTGGACTTCCTTTTCTCCATATTGAGTGCAAACGTGTAGAAAAACTCAATCTTAAAGTTGCAATGGAGCAGAGTATCAATGATGCAAGAGAGGGAGAAAAACCCTGTGTGATGCACAGAAAGAATCGTGAACCCTGGATGGTCACGATGCTCCTGGATGATTTTATGGAGATCTACCGGGAATGGGAAGCCGGTATGGAACTTATGGAAAAGGGTGAGGTGAATGCAGAAGAGCAGCTTCCTGATTTATCATGAATATCGGGAGCCATTGGAATTACTGACAGATGAGCAGAGGGGCCGACTCCTGATGGCCCTGATCGACTACTCCGAATCAGGTATGGTCCCGGAACTGGATGGGATCTCCATGATGGCATTTTCCTTTATCCAGAAACAGATGGATCGGGATTCGGAGAAATATGAAAACCGGTGCAATTCAAACCGGGAGAACGGGAAAAAGGGCGGAAGACCGAGGAAAGAGGAAAAACCGAACGGTTTGCACAAAAACCAAAAAAACCCATCGGTTTCTGAAAAACCGAACGGTTTAAACGAAAACCCAAAAAACCCGATAAAGATAAAGAATCAAGATAAAGAGAAAGATATAAATAAAAATATTAAGTGCAAAGCTGACGCTGATGCACTGTTTGAAAGACTGTGGAAACTGTACCCGCAGAAACGTGGGAAGGGGAGAGTATCAGATGCCAATAAGAGGCGATTACTTGATATCGGTTTTGAAGAACTTGAGCGTGCCATTGACCGATACAAGGCGGACTTGGCGTTAGATACCTGGAGAAAACCCCAGAATGGCAGCACGTTTTTTAACTCTGGGTACGTGGATTATCTTGATGCGAACTATGAGAAACCACAACAGAAGGCAATGCCGGGAGAACTGGAATGCCAGAGAGATTATGACTTTGACGAGCTGGAAAGAAAGCTTTTAAAAAAGCAGATGGAAGAAGGGATCACATTTGAGTGAGGCGTACACGTACAATGAGGCAGACTATCGGTCCGATCGGATCACGAAGGAGAATCGGAGGAAAGCACATAAGAAGATACAGATCAAAAAGGGAAGCAAAAAGCGATTGATCATTGATCTGTTGCGAGAAGTAGGAAGGCCTCTATCTGCAGATGAATCGTCTCGGATTTTGTATGAGAGAGGGAAGGTAAAGACACCGCATCGCCAGGAAACGGCGCCGAGATTGTCGGAAATGAAGGATGACGGAATTGTGAGAGCGGTCGATACAGACATCTATGGACATTCACTATACGAATTGACAGAAGCATGGAGATAGGCAAAGAGCCGGCCTGATCGGGAGACTGCCAGCAACAGTAAACCCATACTAAATATAGTTGTTTTCAAGTGATTCTCAATCGGCAGGAATCCGAGATGGCCGCTTTGAGCGCACCAGTTTCATATACCACAAGTAACCGATGCGCATAAGGAACAAGCCAATGTATAAGCCATGAGCCTGCTGCCTTATTGGCAGTGGGCGGAAAGGAGGGCGAAATGGCTAAGGAGAAAAGATTCGGGCAGAAATTGTTGAAACTTCGGGAAGAAATCATAGATCAAATTGATCGCTGGAATACATTAAAAACCCAGGGTGGAAGCGATCCATTTTGGGCAGATGGCGTAAACATGAACCTGGTCAGACAACATGTGATCACCTGCAAAAAGGAAATTGAGAAGATCTGTAGAGAGAGCGACCTTTCTCTTCCAGAAGAATACTGGGTATCAGTGCCGCCAAAAGTCCCAGACTATTATATGGCCAAGCCAAAGGAGATCGAAAAAAATGCCAGAAGAGCATTGGAACGATACGAAGCAGATAAAAACTATCAATGGCTTAAAGCCTGCAATATCAGCACCAACACGAAGAAAGCTGTATGGTATCAAAATGTCATGAGAGTTGTGGACTGCCTGAAAGAAGCTATAAAGAAAAATGACCTGGTTGTCATGCGCCGGTATAGTGATTCGAGATACGACCTGGAAAGATTTGCGTTGTGCCGGAGGAAAATAGAAGAGGCACTTGCGGAAGAAGATGAATGACAGATGGAACTGTTTGATTTTATTTAGGAGATGAGCATATGGGAAAAGTAGATGCGCAGATGCAGGCAAGGATGGACGGCATGGCATATGCGCTTAAGATAGCAAGAGAAAGAGGAATTTCCGGATTAGAGAATGACATAAAGGCAAGAGGAATCCTTGGTGTAAATCTGGCAGTGGATGACAAAACATTCCAGCAAGCCTTTGAAAAGATGTGCACCATGCTGTTCCAGAACATGAAGACGGTAATCTTCCAGGTGTTGATAGAACAGTTCGGATTCGGAGAGAAACGGCTCAAGCGGGTGCAGAAAGCATATACAGAAAAGACGGAGATGCTGTTTGAGTTTGATAAATACGGAGAACATTTTGTGACATTTGAAGATATGGCAAAAGAATTGAAAACTAAATACCATATCGATGTTTCAGTCGAGGATGTAAAAGAAAATCAGGAGAGTTTTGATGAAAGACACAACCTTCGGATTCTGCCGAACATTATAAAGCTGTTGGAAATGGAAGGCGAAGAAAGTGCGGTAGAAGTCCTTAAGAAACATCTGCATGAGGAGGTATGTAAATGTTAAATGGGAAAAAGATGAAGGGAAGGATCTGTGAACTGGAAGGAAAACCGATAAGAAACCTGATCATGTGTCCGTGTGATGTACCGTTGACACAAAAGTTTATGTGCGATGAAGATTGTGTTTATTGCGGGAAGGAAGAAGCTGAGATTAAAACGGAATCCGTTAAGAAAAGTTAAGGAGGAATCACATGCAGGAATTAGAGAAAGCCCTTGAAATACTTAATAAGCTATCATTCTTCGGCGGTCAGAGAGCTGGAAGAGAACTGTGGAATGAAAAGCCGAGAGAAGTGCAGGATGAGGATATCGCGAGTTTCAACAGGGACATTGAATATCTACGGGACTTTATCCGAAAGTACATGAATGACGGCTGGATTCTGGTGGAAGAAAGACTGCCGGAAGACGATGGGGAGTATTGCACTCAATACCAGATTATGACGAAATACGGAGTTACAGAAGGATGGTATCGTCCGAACGAAAATGTATGGTATGTCTTATTGTGGCGTCATTTAAGCGAAAATGGTGAAATTGATTTCGAAAAAGGGGATATCCCTACACTTGAATTAATAAATCCGGAAATTAGAACAGATATCATTATCGCCTGGATGCCTCTTCCGGATCCATACCGCTCGGAACCACTCGAAACTCGAAAAGAACTCGAAGAAGACTCGAAAGGAGTGAGAGAGAATGAGCAAGATTAAATTAAAACCGTGTCCATTTTGTGGTGGAGAAGCCTTTTGCTATGTGTCTGGAAGAATAGAACCAGAAATGCCTGATATGTTCTGGGTACGGTGTAAAAATTGTGATGTAGTAACAAAGTCATACACTACAAGGGAAAAAGCAATAAAGAAATGGAACAGAAGGGCAGGTGAACAGGATGAGGTCAAACGGAAGTGATAGAGATGTGCAGGTGATCCAATTTGTACATAACGGGAGAGATTTAAAGTGTAGGATTCTTATTCCTGCAAAATACGAAGACACTCCAGATCATAAACCAGGTTGTGAGATTATGAGAATTGATTTTGATGATTTGGAAGAAGTGATGACGTTAATTCATTGTCTTGGTCAATTCGCACATGAAGTGAGAAATAGCATGGGAGAATGGAGGAGAGAAAGATGAGTGATGATTTAATCAGCAGGAAAGCTGTAGTAGATTTAATTGATAAATTAGGATATATCAATGTCAGTAATCACGATGATTTCAGGGCAAATTGTAGGATGGATAAGATTAGACAGGAAGTTTCTGAACTGCCAACATCCTTTGACAAGGAAAAGGTGATTGGAGAATTAAAAGAACAGATAGAATTGGTATCATACAATCCGATCATGTCCGGAATATACATTAAAAAAGATCGAGCGCTTGATATCGTTGAGAAAGGCGGGGTTGAATAATGGCATACATAGATTGCCCCTGCTATTCCTGCAACGACCGAACGACAGGAGCCAAAAGAGTAGCCTGTCACCCAGGGTGCGAGAAGTTCGCAGCATGGAAAGCGAAACAGCAGAAGGCGAGGGAGAAGAAAAAGAAGGATAAGCCATACCGGTCGAACACGATGGCGAAATTTATAAAGCAGAAACAGATGAACCAGAAGGCGGGAAGGAGGTAAAGAAAATGGAAAATAAAGCAGAGGTGCTTATCAAAACGCCAGAAGAAGCCGTTAAAGTTATAAAATCAAATATGCCTATAAGCGGGTATCAAATGCTACGAGAGTCACTCACTATGGCAATCTCAGCACTCAATAGATGTATACCAATAGAAGCAGATTATGAAGGCGATAGCATTGACGAAGACGGAAATTATATATACGATACGTGGATTTGCCCAACATGTGGAATGAGATACGAAATTGATTTTGATGATTACGATTATTGTCCGAACTGCGGGCAGAGAGTAACCAGGAAGGAAGTGGAACAATGGACATAATTTTATTCTTGGCAATCATGGGACTTGCGGTATTCGCATCCGGATTGATAAGGGAAAACAACGAACTGAGAGAAACTATCAAGCGGCAGGAGAAGATGCTGAAATTCCTGACCGAAACGGAGTTAAAGCCGTGAAAAATCCATGCAAGGCCTGTGCAGAATACTGCATGGGTCTGTGTTGGAAGAGGATAGAGTATCTGGAATGGTACAGCAGCTACTGTGAAAAAGTGAGGAAACAAATAAAAGACGTAAACAGGAGGGGAGAGCGTGGACAAGAATGTGTTGATCCAGTACGTTGATATGGTTGAAGAAATTAAAGATTTAAGAAGGAGAATCCATGAGTTAGAGAAGCAGATCGACAGGATAAAGGAAGAAGGAGCAGTAAAGGACACTGTATCCGGAGGAATGGGAGGGACACAGCATTTTGTTGTAGAGGGATTCCCGGTACCGGAATATAACCGGAAAATGATGTTACTGCGAAGCAGGAAGGCCATGCTGGAGGAGAAAGAAGCAGAACTTCTGGAGCTTACTAACCAGGTGGAAGAGTACATAGGCAGTATTGAGAAATCTGAACTGCGGATTATGTTCCGGCTGTATTATATAGACGGTCTTACATGGATCCAGGTGGCGCATCGGATGAACCGGATGTTTCCGAAACGCCGCAAGGCATATACAGAAGACAGTTGCCGGATGAGGAATACAAGATATTTTGAAGAAAATTGAAAAATGTTCGGTCACGTTCGGTCAAAAAGTAGTTAAATATAGGCTAGAACAGATGGAATGATGATCTAATATTTTCATAAAGTTCTTCCTTAGTGGATTTTTACCTTGGGCGGCCGTAGTGTCGCCCTCCCCTTAATTGGTAAATGGCAGGTTTTTGTCATAATAATCTTCCTTATAGTTTTCAGCGCCCAGAGATGGCGCTGTTTTTTATTTACAAATTAGATAATATGGTTGAAATACCACGTTATACGTGGTAAAATATTGTTGTAAATAATAATAAAATCTTAATTAGGAGGAAGATTATGAAATATATAGAATACGAATTATTTCACAAACTCTATGATTGCGCTAAAGAATGTGGGGATGTTGATAATTTTATAGAAGAGCAAATGGAGGAACTTTATAGATTAGAGATAGATGACAAAGCTCTGCTTTTGAGGTTTATACATAAACTTTCTGGAATGGGAATAAAGGATATAAGAGAATATCTAGGAATGTTGCGTCCTCAATTTTGTAAAACATACGACATTAAATTAAGAACATTAGAAGATTGGGAATACGAGAAAAATAAAATCCCAGAAAGGTTATTAAAATTATTATCATATACGCTTGTAATAGATTTCCTGAATTAGAGGTGGTGAGGTGGCAAATTATGAAAACATAATGGACGCAAATAGTAAACGAACTCCGGATGAACGCCGAGAATTAGCAAGAAAAGCAGGGAAAGCATCGGGGAAGGCAAGGCGTCGAAAAGCGGATTTCAGAAAAACACTGAATATGTTACTTACCGCAGAAATAGATAATGAAGAATGGAAGCCGGTTTTAGAGTCACTTGGTGTAGAGTGTACTTTGGAATCGGCTCTTTTGATGGCACAGATTAAAGAGGCAATGAACGGCAATACGAAAGCGGCTTATTTTGTGGCTCAGTATGCTGGGCAATCAGATCAGACTGCTGCAGATGATGAGGAGCAGAAGATCAGAACGGATCGTGCAAAAAGAGCGAGAGATCAAGAAGTTGGTATTGATGATAACCAGGATGAGAATATTAAAAACTTTTTGGACGCTGTCAGGCCAACACAAGACGAGCTGGATAAACTGTTCAATGAAGAAGATGGTCAGGAGGATAGCGATAATGCCGAAGAGACAGAAGAAGCCGGCGAAATTTAAATTCTTACCATTTTCCAGACAACAAAAGAAACTGATGAATTGGTGGAGACCTGTGGTCACTGCTTCGGAAAATGATTTTGTCATAGCGGACGGAGCGATCAGATCAGGTAAAACAATAGCAATGATCATTGGATTCCTAGTATGGTCACAGGAGATGTTCCAGGGACAATCCTTTATCCTTGCTGGGAAGACGATGGGAGCCTTAAAGAAAAACGTAATCCGGCCGATGATGCAGATTCTGGAAGCATGGGGATGGGGATATGAATATATCCGATCTGGAACAGATGCAAGGCTTGAGGTGGGAAGTAACACCTATTATTTGTACGGAGCCAATACAGAGGCAAGTCAGGATGCGCTGCAGGGGTTAACTGCTGCCGGAGCATATCTCGACGAAGCAGCATTGTTCCCGCAATCATTTATTGATCAGGCAATCGGACGGTGCTCTGTTGATGGTTGGAAAGTTTGGATGAATTGTAATCCAGAAGGACCGCATCATTATATCCGAGAAGAGTTCCTGCTGCCTGAAAAGCAAAAGGAAAAGAGAGTTTATCACTTGCATTTCATGATGACGGATAACTTATCTTTATCTAAGGAACGCCGGGAAGCCTACGAACGATCATGGTCGCATGGAAGCGTATTCTATAAACGATTTGTCTTGGGATTATGGGTAGCTGCAGACGGTCTTATCTATCAGCAGTTTGCTGATCACACGAAGGACTATCTGATCACAGACAAGTGGTTGGAAGAAAATGAAATAATGTATGCCACGATAGGAGTCGATTTCGGAGGAACGAAGTCGGCTCATTCTTTTACTCTTACGGGATTTACCAGAGGATATAAGCAAGTGATTGTTTTGGATGAATATTATTGTAAGAAACGTCTGAATCCAAAGCAGTTACAGGATGACTTCATAGATTTTGTTAAACGGGCACAAATGAAATATAAAGTTTATGAGGCTTACTGTGACAGTGCAGAGCAGACATTGATCTCCGGTCTTGAGATGGCATGTGCACAGGTACACGTTGGTATAGATATCAAAAATGCAATAAAGGGACCAATCAATGACCGGATTGCTTTTTATAACAGCTTGATTGCTCAGCATCGTTGGAAGATCATGGAACATTGTACGCATGTCATAGACGCATTTGAACAGGCTGTTTACGATGAGAAGAAAAAGAACATGGATGTTCGACTGGATGATGGATTGATGAACGTGGACAGTTTGGATAGTACAGAATACAGCACGGAGAGTATACAAGATGAAATCTTATATATTGCAGCTTAGGAGGTGTAGAAAGTGGATCATGCGATACGACAATATTTAACACAGAATAAATACAGTACTGCTTCGGATGAAACTTACAGTCATATTGATGAATGGCTGGAATGGTATCAAGGTGAAGTGGAGAAATTCCACAAATATAAGATATACAACGGATCAACCACGGTAGAGCAGGAAATGTATCGTCTGGGAATGGCAAAGAAAGTCTGCGAAGACTGGGCCAATCTCCTGCTCAATGAAAAGGTTGCAATCAAAGCCGGAGACTACGAAGATAGGCTAAATAAAATACTGGAAGCCAACAACTTTAAGGTTAGAGGAAACCAGCTGATAGAAATGGCATTTGCACTGGGAACAGGGGCCTTTGTGGAATATAAAGATGCAGATGATAATGTCATGATTGATTTTGTCAGGGCAGATATGGTCTATCCTTTATCCTGGGATAATGGAGATATCACAGAATGTGCGTTTGGCAGCAATCGAGTAGTTGACGGAAAAGAGGCGGTATATCTTCAGATTCACAGAAAAGGAAGGCATGATGAGGAAGAAGGAGAGGAAGAAAATCCGGATCTATATTATATAGAGAATAAATACATAGATGCGGACAGCGGGGAGGAAATGGAACTTCCAGAAGGAATACTGGAATCAATTCCTACTGGATATGATAAACCGCTTTTTCAGGTTGTTACGCCGAATATCTGTAATAATGTTGATTTAGACAGCCCTTTGGGTATTTCAGTGTTTGCCAATAGCATCAGCCAGTTGAAAGGCTGCGATTTGGTCTATGACAGCTACATGAATGAGTATGTGCTTGGCAGGAAGCGCATTCTTGTACCGCTTTCACAGGCAAAGCGACAGATGGAAAAAGACGGTGTATATACGCCAGCCTTTGATCCGAAAGATACTATATATTATATGTTGCCAGATGACAGAGGGAACGAACAATCAATCACAGAGGTGGACATGTCAATCCGGGCTCAGGAGCATGAGTTAGGGATTCAGCGGAATCTGGATCTGCTGAGCTTAAAATGTGGTATGGGTACTGGAAGGTATAAGTTCGAAAATGGTGCGGTTAAGACAGCGACAGAGGTTATCAGTGACAAAGGAGATTTATACCAGAATCGGCAAAAGAATATAATCATCATTGAAGCTGCACTGATAGCTCTTGCCAAAGCGGTTGCATTTTTAGATGGGGTGTCCAATGATCTTGAGATGACAGTAGACTTTGATGATTCTATCATTGAAGATACCAACACAACAATTGATCGCAACATCAAACTTGTTAATGCGGGGCTGCGATCTAAGTTGTCAGCAATCATGGAAATCAATAAGTGCAGCGAAGAGGAAGCAAAGAAAGAGCTGGATCGCATTGCAGAAGATGGGCAGATAACCGGGCAGGATATCGACTGGACACAGACAGATGATGAAGATACCCAAGAAGAAACAGACGATCAGGACGAGGAGGATATAGAGGATGGATCTTCTGGAGAATCAGCAGGCAGCGGAAGCGGTCGACAGTAGTTATATTGATTTAGAATCCAGACTGATGCAGAATATTATCCGGCATATTAAAGATTACAATCAACCAATCGCATCTGATGAATGGTTGCTACAGAAGCTTGCAGAGATCGGAAAGCTAAATCAGGAGAATATGAAATTGATTGCAGAGGCCGCAGGCATAAGCCAAACTGCGGCTGAAAGAATGCTGCAGGAGGCGGCGAATGAGGCGGCAAAAGCTACCGATACAGGATTCCGGTATCTTGCGCGGCGGAATTTGGCCGGAGAAGCGATAGAGGCAGAAAAGAGCAAAACTATGAAGCAGGCAATGAAGGCACTGAATGCACAGGCAAAAGATGCTCTAAATAAATGCAATACAACAATGCTGTATAAAGCAAGAGATGCATTTAAGACTCTTGTTAATTCCGTTGTAGATAGTGCAAAAGAAATTGCAGACAAGCAATCATTTCTGGATGTGTTAGGAAATCATGCCGCAGCCACAACAATTGGAGCAGAATCTAGACAACAGGCTGTAAGAAAGTGTATCCGGGAATTTAACGACAAAGGCATCCCGGCTTTTGTTGATAAAGCCGGCAGGGAGTGGACTCCTGAGGCCTATGTGAATATGTGTATGAGAAATACAGCCCGGCAGACAGCGGAAGAAGTTCAGACAGCCAGATGCAAGGATTTTGGTGTAAATCTCATTGCGATCGATAGTCATTCCGGTGCGCGCCCGAAGTGCGCAAAGGATCAGGGTAAAATATTTGACCTGAACAATGGCAGCGGATACACGGAAGATGTGAAAGGAAAGAAGATCCGATATTATCCTTGGAATAGTTCCAGTTATGGGGAACCAGATGGAATCCTCGGTATTAACTGTGGGCACCATAAGTGGCCATTTATTCCAGGTGTGAATGTACAACGCTATTTCCCAACGGATGATTTGGATGCAAATAATAAGCTGTACAAAGAAACTCAAGTACAAAGAGCTCTTGAACGGGATGTTCGGAAACAGAAACGAGAATGCATGCTATTTGACGAACTTGGAGATGAGACGGCATTCAAGGAATCGGCAGTAAAGCTAAAGCAGAAAGAGGCTAAATTAGAACATTATGTCGGGAGTAAAGATCATCTGCATCGTCGAAAAGACCGAGAGCAGGTTGTTGGGTTTGACAAACGGATATCTGCTAATGCGGTAGCTGCCAAGAAATACGTTGATAAGTATGGAGCTGTCCGATATAATGAAGATGGAACGGTTGTTGTAACAGATAACTGGAAGAATCGTAGCCGTGTTTCTATACCTAAAGAGTATCGGGAAAATGCGATTATTGAGACAAGAGAAGTAAAAGGTAATCATGAGCAAATTAACCGTACTTTTTATAATGCAGAAGGCAAAATGTATCGACAGACACATTCAGGATACCATAGCAATCCAAAGCAGCATCCATATGGGAAAAATGGAGAACATGCGCATGATTATATATGGAAAGATGATAGGATAATTAATCGTAATACGAGAGAATTAACGGATGCAGAAAGAAGAGAAAGTGGTGATATTTTATGAAGCCGGATGATTTGAAAGAGTTGATACTGTCATTATCGCAAGACGTAGTATTTGAGTATGATGGTGCCGTAGCCTGTATCAACCCATGGAATGAAAGAAAATTTGAGGTTGGCTACGATGATGAAGTGAAGATATATAATAATATCGATGATGTAATGAAGGATCCGTTTTATCACGGCAAGTCATTACAAGAAATTTCAGAACAGTTGGATATTGATTGATACCGTTGATCGACAAGTGGTCAGCGGTATTTTTATACCATTTTGAAAGGGGTGGTGTTAATTGATTGTAGTAACAATCACGCAAACCGGTCTTACGGTAGAAGGCCATGCAGGATATGCAAAAACCGGAAATGATATTATATGTGCGGCTGTCTCGGCCCTTGCGCAGGGGCTTGCCCATTCTCTGAGTGCACTGACAGAGGATGCGATAGGCTATCAGTTTAGAGACGGGCACATTGATATAGAATATGAGAATCTATCAGAGGAAGGAAGGCTTCTGGTTGATTCTTTTTTTATTGCCGTGAGTGACATACAAATGACTTACGGTGATCAGTACGTAAAAATTGATACGGCGCCAAACGGGCGGAAAACGGAGGTATAAGATCATGAAATATATGAACATGAAAAAAAGATATTGGACAATGGATTTACAGATTTTTGCTGGAGATGGCGGCGATGGAGCCGAACCAAATGAAGAATTAGATAATCCAGAAGATGATCCGGAAGATGATCCGGAAGATGATCCAGAAGATGATCCGGAGGAAAAGAAATTTACTCAGCACGATGTGGATGAAGCGATCAAGAAACGTCTTGCGAGAGAAAGAAGAAAATGGAACCGGGAGCAGCAGAAAAAGGCTGCTAAAAAAGATACCGACGGCACGGGAGAAGCCGGTAAAGATGGCGAAAGCGAAGATGCGAAGGCAAGAAAGGAAGCCGAAATAAAAAATTCAAAATTGGAAGTGAAGGTTGCGTGCTATGAAGCAGACGTATCCAAAAATGCTGTAGATGATGTTGCAGCTCTTGCACATTCATATATGGAGGCAGATGAGGATCTTGATCTGGAAGACGCCATTGAAAAAATAGTGAAGAAATATCCGCATTTCAAAAATCATTCTGGAAGATCAGATGATGTGGACGAAACAAAAGGAAAGTCCTGGGGAGAAAGGCAGAGGGGCGGCAGTAAAAAACTTACTGGTGTAGAAGCTGCTTTCCTTAAAAAAAATCCAGGACTTAAGTATTAGGAGGTAAATATGGGAGCATTTAAGATTTTTTTACAGTTATTTGCACATGAGCACCAGGAGAGATGGTCCAAGCTGGTACTTGCGAAGCTTCGACAGGAACTTGTGCTCAAGGACGGCGTTGTGTTTAACAACGACTATGAAGGATCACCGGCAGCCGGTGTCGTAAAGATTCCGGTACGCGATGAAGAAGTACAGGTAAGCGATTATGATAAAGCAAATGGAATCCAGGGAACGAATGGATCTACAGCATATGAGAATATGCTGATCACAAAGGATAAAGCGCTCAATGAGATTATTGATGGATATGATGCGAATGCAGTACCGGATAATCTCGTAGCAGATCGACTGGATTCTGCTGCCTACAGCATGGCGAAACAGATTGATACAGACGGAGGGACAACTCTTCTGGCATCGGCTACTGTAGATAACGAAGCTGAACTGACAAAAGACAATATCTATTCAAAGATTGTAGATATTCGCAAAAGGATGAATAAAGCGAATATCCCGAACGATGGCAAGAGATATTTACTGGTATTACCAGATGCTATGTCTTTGATTTTAAAGTCTCCAGAGTTTATTTCTGCATCCAGCCTGGGAGATGAAGTGAAGCAGACCGGAGCAATCGGAAAGATTGCAGGATTCCTAGTAATTGAATGGAATGACACAACTGCAAATTTACAGATGCTGGCGGGACATCCACGGTTTGCGACTCGTGCTACAGAGTTTGCTGTAAACATCCATTTGCAAGACCTATCCGGATCCGGAAAATATATTGGAGCATCCGCAGTGCAAGGACGTAAAGTATATGATCATAAGGTATTACGATCCGTTGCGATCCGTGCTATCTATTCTCCTGGATCTCTTGTGATACAGGCGGCACAGGGGGTAACTGCAGGAAGTACAATGTTAACTGTATCTTCCGGAAATTCCGGGACAACATATGCTTATAAGAAAAATCCAGCAGAAAGAGTCGTTTATGGAACAACAAAGGCTACTTATGCAGGAACCGATCTTACGAGCGGAACCACGGAAATCGATGTAAAAGAAGGAGACATCATTGAGGTGGCCAATTTTGTATCTAACAAAGTGCAGAATGTTGGATATTACACAGTGAAAGCTGGAGATATCAAAGCGTCTGCTTAAGGAGTGATATATATGTCGTATTATGTAGACGAAGAGTATTACAGAACGAAATACCACGGAGAAGAAGTGGACGATTTTGAATTTGATAAACTCTGTAAAATGGCAGAGGAACTCATAGAAGAAATGACGTTGTACAGACTTACTCCAGTGGCATTTCTGGCAATGCCAGAGGATGTGCGGGAAAGAGTAAGGCAGGCTGTATGTGTGCAGATTGATTATCTGGATGCGAATGGCGGAGCAGAAATGGATAACAGCACAGGAATCCAAAGTGCAACGCTGGGGAAATTTTCTTATTCCGGAAGCACGGGAACCAATGGAAGTACAGAACAGTCCAGATTTTCTCCACGTGCAGAACGCCTGCTCTGGCCTACCGGCCTGACATATCGAGGAGGGAGGTATTGATGTGAAAGCGATACCGAAAAAACTCTTGATTCACAAAGTGGTACTGCACAAAAAAGAAAAAGAAGATAAGTGGGGAAACGCGACTTTGGATGCAGGGACGGAACTGTCTTATGTAAGGATGGAACCGTCGAAGCAGATCGTGCGAGACAAAAATAATGCAGAGATCCAGCTGTCGGCTACTCTTTTCTTTGACTGTCGTAACAGCAGGCCGAAAGATATCACATTTCAGACGGATGACATCATTGTTTTTAACGGGATGAAACATCAGGTGAAAGTAGTGGAGCCGTTATATGATGAGAAAATATTGCATCATTACGAATTGGGGTTGATTAAGAGTGCCTAAGATTAGTACCAGGGTGACATTTGACAAAAAACGTGCAGCCGGGCTGATTCGAGCTTGTAGCAATGACGCTCTTACTGTAATGGGGACCCAAGCATTACAAGATACGTCTCCGCATGTGCCGCACGATCAAAGCCCATTGGAAGATAGCGGCCTGACTTCCAGCGACAAAAAAGCTGTGGACGGTGAGTTTGTGATGCGCTGGTCTACACCTTATGCCCAGTATTTATGGCACGGGGATGTTATGTATGGAAATCCCACAAATCGAACCTATGGACCGAAAAAGATATCATTTACCAGTGCACTTGCCAGAGAAGAGTGGGCGAAATATGCCAAAGAGGTGTACGGAGATGAGTGGAAGATGGTATATCAGGCAGCGTTAAAAAGGGGGCTTGGAAAAGGATGACGCCGCAAACAGAATTATTAGAACTGATTACGGAAACTACAGAAAATAATTGCAATTTAGACACGTCAATATCCCTAAAAGAACTTCCGGCGGAAGGCGGGTTGTATGTTGAGCTTGGAGAAGGCTTTGGAAATGCAACATACTATGATAAGAGTACCGAAAAAACAATCCCGGTGCTTTTTTTATGCCGACATGTAGATCAGGAACGAGGACTGGAAGAACTTAGCGAAATCAGCCATTATTTTCAACGACTAAGGCAGTACCCGCAGGCAAAAACATTTGCTTGGTTAGATACAGAAATTGCAAAAGAACCAAATAAGATAGGGCGGGATGAGGATGGAGTTTATCATTTCTCCTGTATCTTAAACTGTAAAATATATTATTAGGAAAGGAGCCAATATTATGTGGAAAATGAACCTGCAGTTATTTGCAGAACCGGAATTACCGGATAATCCGATCACTCCGGAAATTAACTATGAAACAGAAGCGTTTATCAATACAGCACCGGATGAAAAAACGCCAACATGGGCAAGCCTGGCAAACCTTACTCAAAACATGGCGCAGTCTTTAAATGAGGTGCTGCAGCAGGTAGCTTATTATGCAGATAAAGGGTGGAGTTCAACTGAGGTTACCGGTGCGCAGATGACATTAACATTAACCGGAGCCGTAAAACCGGGAGACACTGCATGCGACTACATTTTGAGTGACGAGGTTATGTATGGGCTTGGAGCTGCAAGAAAAACGCATATGAAGTTGCAGAAAGGCACGAAGGTGATTATCTGGCCGATTACGCTGGCTAATATCACCCCTGCATATGGAGATGCGTCAGCCATCAATGCGCTCACCGTGACAGTTCACGGGAATGGAAGACCTGCAATTGGTACAACAGCCGCGCAGTCATCAAAACAACAGTAGCAATTATGGGGAGGGCGACCTCCCTCCTCGATATATAAGTATTGGGTTTTAGGAGGTGGAATAATGGCTTACCAGGCAAGAAAACACAAGAGATTTCAGGAAGATCTTGAACTTGTCAATGAACACGGAGAAGTTGTGCATGTTCTTCACGTTGATCTCGACGCAGATGATATGGTCGTTAAGATTAACCGGAAATATGCAGAACTTACCAGGATTATGTCAGAAACAAACGAGATGAAAAGAAAGGCAAAAACAGCACAGGAAGCGAATGTCTGCTTTGAAAAGCTCGGAAGAGCAATCGTTGATTTGCTGGAAGCTGTGTTTGGAACAGAAGATACGAAAGTAATCTTGGACTTTTATGAAGGAAGATACATCGAGCTGACAAAAGAAGTTGTCCCGTTTCTTACACAAGTGGTGATACCAAGGTGTATTGAGATCAAAAACGAAAATAAGAAGAACATCTTGAGCAGATATAATCGAAAAACCAGACGAAAACTCTTTGGAAGGTGATTTTATGGGATTCTTGACAGAATACCATGATAACGAAGTAACAATCGGGAAATTAAAGTTTTTTATCAATCCGGCGTTTGACATAGTCCTGCAGGTGCAGGAATTGTTTGAAGAAGAGTTAAGTGAGCAGGATAAGGTGGAACAGGCGTTGCGAATGCTTGTGCTAAATACAATGCGGTTAAATTGGATGGATCCGCATAAAAAAGTGCTTCTGTTGAAAGGAATCTATAAAAAGTGCATCAATACAATGAAGCATCCACCAACAAGAAGGAAACAGAGAGTTCTGGACTTTGAGTATGACGGAGAATATATTTATTCGTCCTTTATGATGGACTATGGAATCGACTTGATAGAAGAGCAGGGAAAGCTTCATTGGAAAAAATTTATCATACTTTTCCAGGGCCTCTCTGATCGCACAAAGATAAGAGAGATCATGAGGATTCGTGCAATGGACATTCCGGAATATAACGGAAAAAACGGAAAGTATGTACAGGAAATACAAGATTTAAAGTCTTATTATGCTCTTCCGGTCAAAGGCGGAGGCGGCCAGTCAGGACTGGATACTCTATTCTCAACATTGGAAGGAATGGCGGTGAAACGTGGCTGATCGAGATATAAATAAGATGAAAAAAGTGGTGTGCCCATATTGTGGAACACCGGTCAATACTTTTTATGACAAAGACGCAGAGTGCAGAGGCGTCTTTTTTAAGTGCAAAAATAAAAAATGCGCAAAACAGTTTGAACTGAGGATTTAAGACGTTGTGCCCATGTGCCTGTCTGATTTTTGTAGATAAAGGCAGGTGGGCAAGATGGCGAATAAAAAAGGTGATGTAACCTATGAAATCCGTGCAGATGACAGCCAGGTGGAATCTGATATTGAGCAGGCGAATAAGAAAGTCGAAAAGGCAGCAAAAAAGTCTGCGGATGAGGTTTTAAAGGTTGAGCAGGATAAGTCCAAAAAGATAGCTGCTAAAAATGATAAGATTTCCAAAGATGCTGAAAAGACAGCAGATGATGTGGCAAACGCTTTTAAAGACGCAGGGCAGGACGCTGAAAAAGCCATGTCTGATATTGAGGTCGAAGATGTAACTGTCGATGTGGATGCAGATACCGAGAAAGCAGAAAACCGGATAGAAACTGTCAGCCATGATAAGAGCATTGATGTAGATGTTGAAGCAGATACATCCAATGCAGAATCAAAGATCAGGACAGTGAGCCGCGATAAAGATGTCGATGTAAATGTGGATGCAGATATATCCGATGCCAAGTCCGGTATTAACAAACTGGAAGACGAGATTGAAGATACTGCAAATAATGCAGAAAAGGCGTTTGGTAATCTGGGTGATGTAATATCAGAGTCTCTTGGGAATGCAGCCGGAAATCTTCCGCTGATGGATCAAGTGGGGGCATTAACAAAGGGATTGTCCGGCACAACAGCGGTAGCGATTGGAGCCGGAGTAGCAGCCGGAGGAGCCCTGGTAGGGATTGGCGGCGCAGCGATAGGCGCAGCCACAGACATTGACTCCGCTATGAACCAGCTGCAGGCGAGCACCGGAGCAACGGCCGAAGAAACCGAAAAATATCGGCAGGTAATGGAGAATGTCTATAAAGGTAATTATGGAGAAAACTTTGGAGACATTGGCGAAGCGATTGCTCAGGTAACAAAGAATCTTGGAGATATGGATGAAGCTACCTTACAAAACGTGACAGAATCTGCATTCACTCTTCGAGATACATTTGGTTATGAAATACCAGAATCCACAAGAGCCGCAAAGGCTTTGATGGATAACTTTGGAATATCAGGCGAAGAAGCAATGAATCTGATTGCTACGGGCGCGCAAAATGGTTTGGATTATTCCGGAGAATTATTGGACAGCATATCTGAATATTCTCCACAGTTTGAAAAACTCGGATTTGATGCAAATGATATGTTTGCTATTTTCCAAAAAGGTGCAGAAACAGGAGCTTTTAGCCTTGATAAAGTTGGAGATGCAGTAAAAGAATTTTCAATCCGAGCAGTAGATGGATCAGAATCTACAAAAAGAGGATTCGAGACAATTGGTCTTAATGCAGATGAGATGTCTAAAAAATTTGCAGCTGGCGGAGACAGTGCAAAGAAGGCTTTTAAAGAAACAGTTGAGGCTTTGGCAGGGGTAGAGGATCCGTTAAAACAAAATGCGGCAGGCGTTGATTTATTTGGCACAATGTGGGAAGACTTGGGGCCAGAAGCGGTTACGGCATTGGCGGATATCGAGGATAGCGCGTACGAAACGTCAGACGCAATGAATGAGATGAAAGATGTCAAGTATGATGATCTGGGGTCACAATTTGAAGAATTAAAGCGTAATATCGAAATTCTTTTAGTGCCTCTGGGAGAAAGATTAATTCCTATTTTGTCAGATTTGATGGAACAAGTTTTGCCTCCGCTGATTGATCTTCTGGAACCTCTGATCGATCTTATTGGCGATATTTTAGAGCCATTAATGACTATAGTTGGCGATATTCTGGGGCCCTTAATCGAGATTCTTTCGGAATTATTAACGCCATTTTTAGAATTGATCGATGCTTGTTTAGAGCCATTTTTGGAATTGATACAGGAGCTGTTCGACCCGATATCCGAACTGATTGAATCATGCATTATGCCATTGATCGAAATTATTTCGGACCTGATCGAACCTTTAGCACAGGTTGTAAAAGATTGCTTGGAGCCGATGCTCGAAGTAATAGAGGAACTTTTCGACCCTATTGTCAGCCTGATCGAAGAAGCATTAATGCCACTGCTCGAGATTTTAGAGCCATTAGCAGATTTTATCTCCGCCGTGATTACGCCGGTTTTATGGGCCTTGCTGACGGCGTTTCAGGTTGTCTTCGAATTGATAGCCGAAACGACCCTGGAAAAAATTGAAATTGTCCAGAATATTTTGAAAAATCTGATTGAATTTGTTCAAAACGTCTTCTCAGGAAATTGGCGGGGAGCTTGGGAGAATGTGAAGAATATTTTTAATAATATTATAAAGTTATTCCCAAGAAGCATCCAGGATGTGATTAATAGCATCAGAGGGGTTTTGAGTGGATTAATCAGTTTTATTCAAAACGTCTTCTCAGGAAACTGGCGGGGAGCATGGGAAAGTCTGAAAGATATTTTGCGAAGCGTGTGGAGCGGCATTGCCAGCATTTTTAAAGCTCCGCTGAATGCGATTGTAGATGGCTGGAATAGCCTGGCAAGAAAAATAAACGGAATAACGGTTCCGGACTGGGTACCAGGAGTCGGCGGAAAAGGATTGAACCTTCCGACCTTGCCAAGATTAAAAGTTGGATTGGATTATGTGCCGAGTGATTATTTCCCTGCCTACTTGGACGAAGGAGAGTGGGTCCTGACAAAAGAAGAAGCGCAGTTTTTGAGATCTATCGGAGGCATTGCTGGTGTGCAATCTATGATGGCGTATTCTGACAAAGGCAATATCGATGTAACGATCGAAGGAGAATCCATTGATTATGACAAAATGGGAGATTCTGTTTATGATGCCTTTAAAAAGCATGGTATGACGATACAGGTAGGCCGAAGAGAATTTGGGCGAGTTATAGAAGATATAGTGAAGGAAAGGGGGCTTTAACCTTTGGAAATCTTTTATATAAGTCATGATGGCACAAAAATAGATCTAATGGACGGAAACTATAAGATAGAAGAAAGTTCCCTGTTTTCGCATTCGTGGGATTATGATTCGAAAGAATCTGCATCTGGATATGGGGGCACAATTGAAAAATTCCGGAAGGATATTCAAGACCGTGATTTGAAAATACACATTGAGGGCTCTGGTTTAGTAACATATAAACAGGCGCTTGATAACCTGATGGATCTATTTGATTCGGATGTTATAGACAATGAGCCAGGGAGGCTTTATGTAGATGAACGATATCTAAAATGCTTTATCACAGAGGGAAGTCCGGATTATTTTGTTCCAGGATTAGATATGGCAACCTACAGCTTTAAATTGGTTTCTGCTTATCCGCTATGGGTAAAAGAAACTTCGTATCAATTTTTAGCAGAAGCTGCAGATCCGATTACAATCCTGCCAGGCGAAGAAGAGCCGGAACCAGAGATCACGATGGAACAAGGCATAATGTTCCCAGAATTTCCGTTTGATCTTACGGTACGAGAAGGAAAGAAGATGAAAGGACTTTTTGACCTTCCGACTGATTTAAAGCGTGTCCGAGGTACAAGGATAATCAACAACGAATCTTACCTGCCATGCCATTTCCGGATGACAATCTATGGACCGGTCGCGGATCCAGAAATCGTGATCGCAAACCATATTTATAGAGTAGAAACTACTGTATTTACGGATGAGCGGTTGGTGATCGACAGCCGGAACAATACAGTGATTAAGATCGGACGGCTGGGAGAAGAGACAGACCTATATAACAGCAGATATAAGTTGCAGAGTGTATTTGAAAAAATACCTCCAGGACAGCAGACGGTCACATGGCCAGGAGGTTACGGCATTGATATTACTTTATTCGACGAAAGGAGTGAACCGAGATGGAGTTTGTGATATGTTCTGCAGATCGAATGGAATTACGACCGTTCCCGGATGACGCCGCCATGGATTTTGACTTGGGCGGCGAGAATGATGTAGAGATAACATGCAGTCGAGGACAGCTACAGATGGGATACTGGATCATGTCGCCTGGCACAGAGTATTGTGCACTGATCGAAGAGATGGAGGTAAACACTAACTCAGAAGAAGAGACATGGAGAGGGAATGCTATCCGGAAGTTATTGGAACAGTATATCATCCAGCCACCTTCCGGGCAGGATTACCGGACGGTATCCGGGGATGCAAACGAAATATTAGAGTCTGTCTTAGGCAATGCTTATGGCAGGCTTTTTTCATTCCTAGAAACATCAAGCAAGATTGAAATATCTTCCTATCAATTTGATCGGTACACAGATGCACTGACTGGATTCACGAAGATGTTGGCAACAAAAAATGCAAGACTGGAAATCGAAGTGATCCAGGGCGGACCGAATGAACCATTTGATATCCAGATATCTGCCGTACCGATCCAGGACTTATCTGAGGAGATTGAATATTCGCAAGATTCGAAAGTGAATATCAGTATCAAAGAAAGCAGGCGTGGAATTAACCACATGATTTGTCTGGGTAAAGGAGAACTGAAAGACAGGCAGGTGGTGCATCTGTACGCACAGCTGGATGGCAGCATATCCCAGAAACAATATTACAAAGGATTGCAGGAGCGCACGGCGGTGTACGACAACAACAACGCAGAAGATCTGGACGAACTGATCGAGAGCGGAACAGAACAGCTACAAGATCAAATGAATTATAAAAAAATGAATCTTGAAGTGCAGGACATGGATCTGCAGATCGGGGATATCGTAGGCGGAAGGGATTACAACAGTGGATTATCTCTTAAAAAGCCGGTCACGCAGAAAATTGTAAAGATAGAAAGCGGAACAGTGGAGATAGAGTACAAAGTGGAAGGAGAAGAATAATGGCATTAGATATTGTAACAAGTTATCAGGGATTTGATCACATCACAGCAGATCAATTGGCTGATTTCCAGCGAGGATTGCTAGGGGACAGCTGTATCTTGCCGGTTGGGAGCAAGATGGAAGTAAATATCCAGACAGCAAATCAGATCACAGTAGCAGATGGGGTTGTTATTTACGATGGGCGAGAAATCCATATCCCATACGGCACATCCGAAAACGTGTCGATAACATCCGGCACGCAAGGCATGATGAGAAATGACATCGTCTGCCTACAATATAACAGAGATGAATCCAGCGGAGTTGAAAGCGTAGAATTTGTCACGATCGCGGGAACACCAGCGGCCAGCGATCCACAAGATCCGGCTTACAGCAACCTGGATATCAGGACAGGTGTGTTGATGAGCCAGAAACCATTTTGCCGGGTAAGGCTTAATGGGACCGCCATTGAAGCAATCGATATGTTAGTAGAGGTGTATGATAAGGGAATCTATCAGTTAAATAAAGATTTAAATGACAATTTTGTCTTATCCGTAATAAAGCGTCGAACAACCTCATTTTCTGTTGCAGCCAGTGAATCACTCTGGCTTCCAATTGAACATGACGATATTGAAGGATACACACTTATTGGTGTTGGAAGCTTTGAAGCTGGATCCCCTGGATTAACGGTAAATGCAATCAGTAACGGAATGAGAGTTGTAAACCCTAAAAACTATAAAATTGATGTGAGTGCAAATGCAGCATTTATCGAATACGTCTATGTAAAAGCAGGGAAAGAAAGTAATTAAATTAATCCACAGGGAAATTATACGAAAACGGAAGCCAACAATCAACTTCTGCTGTTTGGAAGGATCCAGCACCGTACCGGCTCATTCGGACTTCTCCGCCTGTTGTGATATCTAAAAACCATGTAGCTTTTGCGCTTCCTTGACATTCGCAATATTCGGTTTTAGATGGACGAAAACCTTCTGGAAGCACAAAAATAGTATTGGAATCTGTGTTTCCAGTAATATTTTGTTTCGGAGAAACAACACCCCTGATATACACTCTTTTGCCCTCACGTCGGTATTCTGGTCCAGATGAGCCAGTAGTATACTCTTTAAACAGGCCCGACAATGTTGCATCAATCCATCCAGTATCAACCAAATCTTTATTTAACTTATAAATAGCAATCAATAGGAGGCCATATGCGAATTTTAAAATTTATCATAACCGCCCAGAGCATTCAGAAAGACCCGGACTGTGATTTCTCTGGAATCGTAGCCGGAACCGAAGGCTATCTGCAGGCGGAGTTTTTATTTTCCGAGGAATGGGCAGGTTGCCGGATGGCGGCTGTATTTAGTTGTTTGGGCAAAGAATATCCACGGCCGATTAAAGACGGCAGATGTGTAATACCTGCAGAAGCACTTACTTGGGATAACTTCGGAGTGCGGGTTGTCGGAGAAAGAGAAAATTATCGGATAACAACGAACGAAATCAAGATAAAGCAGGAGAGAAGGTGAAAAAATGGATTTAGATGAAGCACTTGCGCAGGCAGATGTATATGCAGAGGAAACGGAAGTCTGTATGATTGATAATGACCTGCGAACTATAACAGTTCCTTCTGGCCTTCAGACTGTCGGAGTGGAATCGGACGAAGATGTAAGGCGGTTGAATTTTCAGATGCCGAAGCAGTATGGAGAAGTGGATTTGTCCGAGTTTAACATCAGGATAAATTTCATGAACGCAAATAACAGTGGGGATGTATATGCGGTAACAGATAAGGCGGTCTCCGGTGATAATATAACATTTTCTTGGTTGGTTGGAAGAAACGCTCTTGCGTATCGTGGAAATATACGGTTTATTGCATGTCTCAAAAAGACGGACGCAGAAGGCGTAGTACAGCAGGAATTTAACACCACCGTGGCAACATTGTCTGTTTTGGAAGGATTGGAAACCACAGAAGCAGTTATAACAGAGAATCCGGATATCATCGAACAGATTCTTACTAGACTGGATGATTTAGAGGAAAATGGCAGCGATCCAGGTACTCCGGGAAAAGATGGGGTTGGAATAAGCAATATCGAAAAGACCGGTACAGACGGATTGGTGGACACATACACCATTACCATGACGGACGAGACGTCTTATACTTTTACCGTCAAAAACGGTAAGAACGGCGATCCCGGACAAAATGGTACAACTCCGACAATCGGAGAAAACGGAAACTGGTATCTGGGAGAAACTGATACCGGAAAGCCGAGCAGGGGAGTAAAGGGCGATCCAGGAGACCCGGGACCGGCTGGAGATTCCGGTATTGTATCTCGTCAGGAAATGTCATCCTCAGACAGCACGGTAACTCTCGAACCGAATAAGCTGTATGTCTTTCCGGAAATGTCGAGCCTGACTGTGACGCTGGCAGAGCCGGATAATTCCAATGTAGCGAATGAGTACCATTTCTTTTTCGCTTCTGGAAGTACGGCAACAACGCTGACTCTGAATGATGTGCTGTCTGATGCGTACAGCATTGAAGCGAACATGAAATATGAGGTGAGCATTTTGGAAAATGTGGCGTACATCAAGGGGGTGTCGATGAGTGAGGCGTAGGATGATGCAGTCGATTAATTTGAGGAATATACAGAATCACATATTATGTGTTCTTCCGCGCGAAATGAATACAAAAGAAATATTGACAGAATATCCTATTCCGATAGATTACGATAATTGTGTCGTATATTTATCGCAAAAAGGGGGAAATGTAGCAACACAGGGAAAGACTACGCGATGGGGGCATATTTTTTATGTTACCAACAATAGCCCATTATATATGGTATCACCATATGTAAATGGTCTTATCAGTGCGGATGATGTGTTAAGTAATTCCGGTATAACGTGGATAGGAAATAATGCATCTTATTTTTCTGTAAAAGACGCGAAAATTACAGCGTCGGAATTAACGACGCAATCTGTATATTTTGCAGAAGGAAACACTTTACAATATGTTTGTATTCCGTTTAATTTATCAACCGGTTTGTGGGAAGGATAGGAGGTTGACGGAGTGGAAAGAACAGATACAATCTTGACAGACAGACAGACAGACAGCTTAAATAATACCAGAAATGGGGTGAGCCTATGAACTTACTCCAACGCAGGATGTTAATGGATACACTGGGGAATAGCGGATTATTTACATATGTTAGAGATTATACGTTTTCTAATGTTTATGGAAGGATTAACGTTGAGATAGATGCTGATGATAATTCTGTATATCTTCTTATTCCCAAAAGCAAAGAAATAGTGAACACAGTGTTTATTCTCATTAGTGTAAGAAACGGGAAGTGCGGGTTTTCTTATTGTAATGAAAATACATCAAACGGTTTGACAAGCGGTAATAATTATGGTTTCTCTGACGGAAAGGTTACTGTTCCCATTGTCACAACCAATAATGGTATTTATGATGTGGAATATGAGATGTATAAGATGAATTTGACGTAACACTTACAGTTAACAGAGAAAGATAGATTTAGCACTTGACATGAGAAAGGAGAGAAAATAGCATGCTGAGAGCAGAGCAGAGCAGAGCAGAGCAGAGCAGAGCAGAGCAGAGCAGAGCAGAGC